>JACCDW010403833.1_pt1 | contig 20880 bp, 21 predicted proteins | sample 7449781 | NCBI WGS metagenome assembly JACCDW01 (sample SAMN15323449, study PRJNA562643) | freshwater metagenome | isolation source: river surface water | place: USA:Blue River Watershed | collected 2017-08-18
GGTGAGAGGCAGGACATACGAGGCAATGACCTCCCCCTCCGGCAAGTCGTCTTCGTTGGTGAAGACAAATACTCCCTCGCTCCGCGGATTTTTCCCGCCGGCGGTGTTGATCACTTTGACGGTCTTTTTATCCACCGCGATGAAGGCGTACCCGTTCAACAGGAGGGTCGATTCAATCAGACGAATGGCCTCCTCCTTGGTGACCGGTTGGTTGAGGGTCAGGCTGAGGTTGGCGCCGCCTGCCGCCAGGCTTGCGTCCTTGATCAGCGTGACACCTTTCAAACGCTCATAGACCAGCAGGAAGTCCGAGACAGGATTGTTGGGAAACTGGATGGTATCGGGAGATATCATTTCTTCCGCCGAAGGCGTGGCGGCAGGAACCGTTGCCGAGGGGACCGGTGCCTGCGCCCAAAGCGGTCCGGCAAGGAGGAGAAAAACGAGGACCTTTCCCGGAAAGTTCATCGGGAGATAGGGGAAGGAATGGGAATCACCCGCCGCCGGATGACCGGGGGATTTTGGGCGGGCTTTTGACCGGGGACGCCCGGAAGTTGCTGCCCAGCCTGGGGCTGTCCCGGAACCGCTGGCTGTCCGGGCGCCACTTGCCCGGCAACGGGTTGAGCGGCCCCAGGTTGACCCGGAGGGACCGCACCCGGAGCAGCCGATTCGTACTTGAGCATGGCGGTCTCGGTCCCTTTGCGGATCTGGGCCCGAAGCTTGGTAGGATCTCCAGAGGGATCCCGCTCCACCTTGAGCAGGACCATTCCCTGGGCGGAAGGGGAGGGCTTGGTTCCCACCATCAGCCGATCCGGCCGGGTGCGGTTGGCAATCATGACAAAGTCCTGCCCATCCATCCGGACATAACCGGCGAGAAGCAGATCCTTGGCAAAATCAGCGTTTTCCTCCGTGGTGGACGCCAGGGTGAAGGGGGATTTTCGGGTCAAAGGAGCAAAGCGCCCGGCGGAAAGGGACGCCGGTAAGGCCGTGGCGGCCGTCGGGGCCCCTTCGGCTGGTTTGGCGCCTGGCACAGGTGGGGTCAAAGTCATCTCCTCGGAGGCTAAGACGGAGAGGACGCAGGCCAGCAGCAGAGCCAAGGGGGATGTGAAGAACTTGCTCATGGATTGTTGGGCCGGAAAAACTGCCCCACCACCGCCTCCCCGACCATCTTGGGGGGCTCGGCTCCGATTTTCAGGTTCAAGGCCGTCACGGCGATGCCCTGCTCCGGCCGGTAAACGGCCACCAGCCAGTCGAGGAACTGGCTCAGGCTTCCACTCATTTTCATCCGGTTCGCATACTGCAAGAAGCGGGGCCCCGGCTTGGGAACCGGAGGTTTCTGCTCCTCCACTTTCAGCCCGGCCGAGGAGGCCGCGCCCTGCAGCATTTTTTGCAGGGCCGGAGCCGGATTTTCCTCCGGCACAGGCTTGAAATTCTTGTCCAGCCACTCGGTTTTGGCCCGCCAATCCTCCCGCTGATCGATCCAGAAACGGGCCTCGGTCAGCTCCTCATCCACCTGCGCCAGCTTACGCCGGTTGGATCGATCCAACTCCAAGACCACCTTGAGGAGAATCAGGTGCACCCCCACCGCCAGCGCTCCCACCAGAAGGAAGGTTAATTTCTTCTCATGGCGCGTTAGCGTTCTCATCTTCCCCTCCTTCCTCCGTCTCAGCGGAAACCCCCGGCGGAATGCCTTCCGCCTGAAACTGGGCATTGCCGTTGGCCAACAGCCGGGGTTGTGGATTTTTCCAAGTGAAGCCAGCCAAGGCGGGCTCATTTTTCAACCACTGCAAATATTTCTCCACCAACTCCAGGTCTTTGCCCTCACCCTGGAGCAGGAGTCGCTTGGAGTTCAGATCAAAAAGAGTCAGCCGCACCCCCTCAATTTTTGCGGGGTCCGATTCAATGAGCGGCCGGGAAACCTGCCAAAGAAGCTCAAGGGCGTTGCGTTTCGGCTCCAACCAAGCTCCGGCCTCCCGCCACAACATCGCCGTGGTCCGGATTTTTTCCGCCTCCGGGCCGATTTTGCCTAATTCCGCCTGGGCCAGCTTGAGCCGAACCAGCGGCCAGGCCAGAAAAGCCATCGCGAGGAAAACGACAACCAGATACCCAGTCAACCCGCCACGAATCAGCTTGTTCCGCTTGGCCCCTTCCGCACGCTCCGCCCGCAACTCCGTCAGGGCGGGCGGGGGCAAATTCCAGGGCTCCGCCGGTGAACCCGGCGGGATCCGATCCTCGACCCGAATGGAGCCGCCCAAAACCTTGCGGAAATCCTCGGGAACAGACGTGCCGGGCTCCCGAATCATCCAACTATCCAGTCGGGGGAGAATTCCCTCGCCCTCCATCTGGGCCAAGGTGGCTCCCAGTTCCACGGCCGCGGCGGCTCCCAGGGAAGGGGCGAGAAGCGCCTGGGTATGCAGCCACTTTCCCGAAAGATAAAAATCGGCCACCCACCGGCCCAGTTCCCGGCGCAACACCCCCGTGGCACCGCCGCCCGGAGCCGCCAGCATTCGACCCGCCGGTTCGTAACGGGCGGCTTCCTCGACCAACCACTCCTCGTGAAACGGAACGGTCAGAACCGCGGTGGCCTCCAACTGACGGGTGACCGGCTCCTCCTCCCCCGTGGCAGGAAGCTGCTCCTTACGAATGCCTTCAAAATTCCAAATGGCTCCCTCCGGATTGGCGCCGAGCAGGCCCTTCATCTCCAGCTTGATCTGGGTCTGCTCCCGGACGGGACTGTCTTCCACCACCGGCACCCACAGAGGCATCGAAAGAAACGAGCGGGAGGGAAGACTCATGATACACCCGACCGAAGGCCGGAGCTTGCGGGGCTGCTCCGCCGTCCCGGTACAGACGGACCGCCCCCCGGGACCGCTCCATAATTCCCATCCCTCTGGACCGGGAAAAAGAACCGAGCCAGCCCCCGATCCCGGGGCAGGACTCTTCTTCCGCGAAAGCCCGTTTTTACCAAGTCCCTTGAACTTCATTCCCTCTCCTCCATCCAGCGGGCCTTGATTTGGGGTGGATTGCGGGAAATTAACGCCACAACTTTTCTTTTAACCTCGCCCACATATCCCGTCGAGGTCACCCGCCAGAGATCTTCAGCCCCCAGGTTGATTCTTGCCTGAAGGTCCGCCGAAAGGCCGCCCAATAACCCCACATTCACCTGATCATCCTGGCTTCCAAAGGTTAGGTCAGGGCCCAAACGGGCTTGGATAAAATTAGCGGCGCCTCCCGGGCTCAGACCGAGCCAGGCCTCAATCAGATCCTGATCCGCACTTTTCAAGGAAAGCTTGCCGGAACCAAAGATGGTGAATTTTTGAGTCCAGTTTTTGACCGTGGATTCCTCCATCACCTGGGCCCATCCCGGCACCCTCTCCAGCTCATCCAGGGTTTCCAGCGGGCCGTTTTTCGCCAACTCTTCCGTCAGGTCGTTGTTGCCGGTGGTCCGGGCGGGTATTTCGGCATCCACATAATCCAACAAAGCATCGATGAAAGCGGAGGAAGTGGTCGGGCTCACGTCCCAAGCCCCCAAAAGATTGGTTAGAATTCGCCGGCAGAACTCCCGGTCGCCCATCGCCAGGGTGTTGAGGTTGATCTTCCCGTCCTCCCCGCGCAAATCCTCTGCCCCCACCTCAAAACGCACGGGCACCCCCCAGCCCGAACGCAGTTCCCCGCTCAACACCTGGGATGCGCCCGCCGCCATGGCCGGCTGAATCTGGGGATTCAGCGCCATCTGCAACCCCGACTCCGCCACCAAGGTGGCTCGGGAATTTTGCAGGGCTGCCACTTCCTGGCCAAGTTGCCGCTGCAGGATGGCGGCCAACCCCAACATCGCGGCCGAGATCAGTGCCACGGCCCAAAGCACCACAATCAGGGCCACACCGGCAGAGTTCGGGGAAAGCCGGGTACGCATCCTCATCCTTGATTGGTCAAATTCATCGGGACCCGGGTGACCGGATCCACCGGGGGCAGCCCGCTGGGGCTATAGCCCGTCGGGATCCAAAAGATCCCGGAGTTCGTGATCGTCCTTTGCCCATCCCGCCGGACCAGGGTCATCTTGAGGTAAGCGGGTTTGATGGGATCGCTCCACTCTCGCAACTCCTCCGGGTTGCGTGGATCCCCCGCCAACCAACTCAGCGCCGCCACTTCCCGCATCAGCTCAAAGCTGTTGGTTTGGGGCGGGCTTTGGCGGCTCATATCATTGGTGGCCTGAAAAATCTCCTGCAGCACCAGCACCCCGCCTCCCCCCACCGGATCCTTTTGTAACGCAAACCGGATGGATCGGGCGCCGTCTTTTTGCTCCGGCAGAATCACTAAGGGTGGATTTGAAAGAAGCAGGTCATAGCCCCCGCCCGCACGGGGCTCGAAACTCAACTGGGAACGCACGGGGAGATCCAGGCAAAGTTGCCGCACCAAGGCGAAAAGGCCGCTAACCTCACGGCTCCGCTGGCTATTTTTTGCGGCCGCGTCCGCCCCCAGCATCGACATCTGCACCAGCTGAAAAAGGACCCCGAAAATCAAAATCAGGATCGCCAGCCCCAAAGTCACCTCAATGAGGGTGAAGCTCGGATTCCCCCGACATCTCCGCTCACTCATCGTTGCCCCCAAAGGATAAAACCGATTTGGTCGACCACCTTCTCCCTCTCGTCCTGCGCCCGCAACTCCACTCGCCACCAACCTCCCAGGGGCACCGTGACATTGTTGGGGCCCGGAACATTGACGAGAACCGGCTGGGCCCGCTGGGAAATCGTCCAGGTTTTTTCCGAACCCCAGCCCGGCACGGGCGTCCATCCGCTCTCCGCAAAGTTGTTGCTGCGGGCAAGAATCTGGGCCGCCACGGACTCAATCGCCTGCCTGCGCTGAGCCGTACGGAGAATTTCCGAGTTCACCCCGAGCACGTCATTCAGGGCCACCCCGAACCCCACCACGGCAAAGGCAAAAATGGCCACCGCCAGCATCACCTCAATCAGCGTAAATCCCCGAGTCTCCGTGTTCATGGCTCGGAGCGCCTCCGGGTGTTCGACTCTCCCGTCAGGGCGTTAAAATCAAATTCCTCCCGGTTCTCCCCGTGCCGAAGCCGGACCCGGATCGGTTCCACCAAACCCCCACCCGTGATCAACCACTGGTATTTCTCCGGCTTACCCCATCCCCGCCGGCCTCGGGACAGGTCTTCCGGTGTGATCAGATCCATCTCCACTTCGCCGGGAAACTCATTTCCCGCCACCGCCCGGACATCCAGAAGAATCTGCTGGCGCGTTCCGGTCTCCAGAGCCTTTTCGCGTGCCGCTCCCACCTCCTCCTCCAGCATTTTGCGGGACTGAATGAGTTCCCGATCCCCGCCGGTGGTCGAAAGAAAGACCACAGCACCTCCCATGAAAATGACGCCGATGCCAACGGCGAGAATGATTTCCAGTAACGTAAACCCCGCCGCCGACTTTGGGCGGAGTTTCATGAAAATTCCCTGCCGACCCCCTTATTTGGAGGTGACGTCGTCCCCGCCGCCGCTGTTGTCCTGCCGGTCCGGCCCCTTCGAATACACTTTGAAGCCCTTCGCGGAGGAAGAGTCCACTTTGTACTGGTAATCCTCACCCCAGGGATCCTTGGGGAGCTCCTCAAAACCTTTGCCCTTGCCGACCAAGGCCTGTAGCCCCTGAGACTGACTCAACGGAACGCCGCCGCTTTTCATCTCAAACATCCGGACTTGGGTAACGATGGCGTTGATATCCCCGCGGGCGCGTTGCTCTTTCGCAAACTCCAGATTGCCTGTGAGCATGAAAATGGCCGATCCCATCAGGACGGTGATGATTCCCACCACCAGCATGATCTCGATGAGGGTAAACCCCGCCGAACCGCTTCGGTGCCGGGATCGCAGGTTTTGCCGGGGCTTCATTCTGGACGTAATCCTAACCCGACGGATCCCGAAGACAATCCAAGTCGCAATCGGGGGGCAGGATTCGCGACCGGGGACAGGGACACCGCGGGCGTGGAAACGGGAGCCGGGGCCACCGACGGCGGGACGACGGAAGGGGCCGCCACGGGCGAAACCCCCATCGGGTCGTAACACAACTGGAGACGGAGCTGACGGATGGTCATACCGGTGGATCCCACGGGGCACTGCCAGTCGATCTGGTTCTCCCCCGCCGAGAGCCAACCGGCAGGCACATGGGCCGCCACCGTCCGCCAGCCGCCGTAAGCCACCTGCTGCCCACTGGCCAGCCAACGATAACCGGCATCCTCCAGCCCGGGAATTTCCACGGCCACGGCAGCCATGGGTCGTCCGTTTACCCAGAGGACCGGTTCTTCGCTTGGGGACAACCCTGCCACCTGCGCCTCGAGCCGGGCATGGGAAGGAGTGACGGCAATCGGCGCCAAAAACCGCAGTGAAGTCTGCGGCTCGACCTTGACCGGACCGGCATCCAGCACGGCGTCTATGACCCGGCCCTTCCGTTCGTCCTGCGGAGCACGTCCTCCCTGGCCTTGCAGTTCATCTGCCGGAAAAATCTTGCCGGAAGGCGCAAGGTAAAGCCCGGGGGGAGTCCAACCACTGGCCGCCAGAACCAACGGCTCCACCCATGAAAGTTCCGCCCGAGCGAGGACCGGACGGGATCCGGTGGCCTCCAGAATCAACTGGCCGGGGCCGGCCAAAGTCTCCCGATCCAGCAACAAAGTACGCGCGTGCAGTGGGGCGGCCCCTTCATAGAGGTTGCCGCAAATCGTCACGGCACGGCTCGGCCCCTGCCAGATCAGCCGCGCAAATCCCCCCTGCGTTTCCTCAAAAAGCAAAGTCACGGCGAGGCGGGACTGCCCGGGCGGGGGCCGGATCGGGGCACGCCAAACCGTCATGTTCGCCGCCGCCGCCGTCTGGGCCGGTCCGAACCAGGAGGGAGGCGGGATCATCACCGCCGCATCCCAAACAGCCGCGGGAATCTCCCCTCCCGGTGGAGCCTCCGCCGGCAAAAGGGAAACGATCCAGAAAAAGGAGGCCGCCGCGGTAAGCCGGCGCCAAAACGGTTTTCTCCATTTCATGCCCATAGCTTGGCAGGGGTCCGGCCAAGAGCGCCGGGCAAGCCACGGCCTTGCTCACCCCGCGCGTGAACAACCGCCCAAACGGCGGGAACAACTTATTACAGGCTTTTTCGCATTCCGGACATCGCGTCAAAAATACTGGTGATGATCGAATAGACCACCGCTCCCACCACCAGCGCGATAATCACAATGATCACCGGCTGAATCAGGGCGGTGATCCTCTGAATCCGCCGGTCCATCTCCTTTTCATACCGGGCCCCCGCCTTGTCCAAGGCCTTGGCCAGTTCCCCGGTCTGTTCCCCGACCGCCACGAGATCCAAGAACGTGTCGGCAAATCCGCCGACCTGTCGCAGTCCCCGGCTTAGGGAATAACCCTCGGAAATCTGCTCCGATGCTTTTTCAAGCCTCACCCGGTAATATGTGTTGGGAGTGGCGCGGGAAACCAGCTGCATCGCCTGCAATAAGGTGACGCCGTTGCCGAGCAGGTTGGCGAGGGTCTGGCTGAATTGGGCGTAAAACGCCGCCTCCAGCACCGGCCCGGCAATGGGAATCTTCACCCGCGCCTGGTCCCACCAGAGCCGTCCCGCCGGCTTCTGAATCGCCTGCCAAAATCCGATGCCCCCCAGGGCCACCATCACCAGCACCATCCAGCCCCACTGGACCAAAAAGCGGCTGGTGCCGAGCAGCAGCTGGGTGATCAGCGGCGGCTTTTGGGTTTTGAAAAGCATCTCCAGCTGAGGCACCAGAACCACGACAAACAACCCCATCAGCAGGATGCCCGCCCCGGTCACAAACATCGGATAGATCAGGGCCTGAACCACCCGCCCCTTAAGGTCACTGAGCTTTTTTAAATACAGCACCTGCCGTTGCAGAATCGGACCCAGCGCGCCGCTCACCTCCCCCGCCGCCACCAGGTTACAGTACAGGTCGGAAAAACTGGAAGAGGCCGTCTTCAAGGCACGGGAAAGACTCACTCCTTCCCGCACCTGGGTCCGCAAACTTTCCGCCACCGCCTTGAGCGAAGAGGCCTCGGAGCGCTGCTCCATCATCTTGAGGGCCCCTTCCAGCTGCAGGCCGGCATCCAATAAATCTCCCAACTCTTCGGTGAAGGAGATGATCTGCCCCTCATTCATCTGCCGCTCGGCCGGAGCCGCCGCTCCCGGGCCGGCCGCCTTGGCGGCTGGGCCCGCCGCCCCTTCCAGCTGTAGCCGGATGGGCTGAAGCCGTTGCCGGCTTAGTTGGGCCAGAGCCTCTTGCCGGCTTTTGGCCTCCAGCGTTCCCCGGGTCCGCCCTCCACCGGGCACCAAGGCCTCATAAGTGAAAGCCGGCATATCAGGCGTTGGTTTTCGCGGCCTCGGTGGCAGTGACCCGCACCACTTCCTCAATCGTCGTGGTCCCCTCCGCCACCTTGTCCCATCCGTCCTCCCGCAGACTTTTCATGCCTTGGGATCGGGCCAGCTCCTTCAGGGCCGCGTTGGACTCCCGACGCGTGATCATTTCCTGCATCTGCGGCGACACGAGACAGATCTCATAAATCGCCCGCCGCCCCTGATAACCGGTCTGCCGACAACGGTCGCACCCCACCGCCCGGTGGGCCGTGGCCGCCTTTTCCGGAGGAATCCCGATTTCCCGGATATACTCGTCGGAGTAGGAACCTTTCTCGCAACACCATGGGCACAGCACCCGGACCAGTCGCTGCGCCAAAAACGCCCGCACCGAGGATCCCACGAGAAACGGCTCGATTCCCATATCCACCAGACGGGTAATACCCCCGATGGCATCGTTGGTGTGCAGGGTGGAAAACACCAAGTGCCCCGTCAGGGCGGCGCGGATCGCGATCTCGGTCGTCTCCACATCCCGCATCTCACCCACCATCACTACATTCGGGTCGCCCCGCAAAATACTGCGCAGCCCCGCGGCAAAGGTGAGATTAATCTCCGGCTTCACCGCGATCTGCACCACGCCGGCAATTTTGTTTTCGACCGGATCCTCAATCGTGACGATCCGCCGATCCTTGGAGTTGAGGGAGGCGAGAAAAGTATAAAGAGTGGTGGATTTTCCGGATCCCGTCGGGCCCGTGATCAGCACGATGCCGTTGGGCAAAGCCAGCAGGCTGCGGACTTTCTGCTCGTTGACCGGACTCAACCCTAGCTGGGCGAAATCAAACCGCTGTTGGCCGAGCAACCGCAGGCTGATCGATTCGCCGGTCACGGAAGGAATCGTGGCCACCCGGACGTCGATCGGACGCCCCTCAAACTCCAGGTTGATCCGGCCGTCCTGCGGCAAACGCCGCTCGGCGATGTCCAGATGCGCCATGATCTTGATGCGGGAAATCAGGGAGGCTTGGAACAGCTTGATCCGCGGCGGCACCGGAATGTTTCGCAACACCCCGTCGATCCGGTACCGCACCTGGAGATCATCCTCCAGCGGCTCAATGTGGATATCCGTCGCCCTCTCTTGCAGGGCTTCACGAATGATCTGGTTGACGAACTTGATCACCGAGGCCTCGGAGTCATCCGCGTCCAGGATCGTGGTCTCCTGTTCCAGATCGCTGGGCGGTGGCAGATCCCCGCGGCCCTCCAAAATCTCGTCGAAGGTTTCCGCCCCCACGCCGTAGCCGCCACGCAAACCGTCCAAGACCGCCCGCCGGGGAGCCAGCATCCAGCGGGTCTCCCCCTCCCAAAATCCCGCCAAGGCCTGGCGGCCCAGATGATCAAAAGGATCGAAACCCAGGACGGGCAACGGCTCGCCCTCCCCCGGCGTGATCGGCAGGAGCCGATGCCGGAGCGCGATCCGGGCCGGAAACTTTTCCCGCAGCGGGGCCGGAATAGGGGGAATGTCCCCCGACCAGACTGGCAGCCCCAGGGACTCCCCGAGTTTTTGGGCAAACACCTTTTCGTCGACCTGACCGGTGTCCAGCAGCGCATTGATCATGGACCGCTGGTCCGACGCCGCCGCCACCACCGCCTGTTCACAGGCGGGCAGATCCTTGGCGCCGGACTGCTCCGCCAGCTGCACCAGGGTCTGCCGCAAGTTCATAGGGGGAGCACCCGCGTCAGCCGTTCCGGATTCAGCCCGGCCAGTTCTTTCGTCACAAAGCGGCCGTCCTCGCGGACCAGCTTGCCGTCAAAAAAGATCCGCCCGCCGCCGTGCGACCGATCCTGCAGACAGACCAGATCCCAATGGACCTGCGAGCGGTTCCCGTTGTCCGCCTCCTCGTAGGCCTGCCCAGGGGTGAAGTGAAAGGAGCCGGCAATCTTTTCGTCGAAAAGAATATCGCGGATGGGTTGATGCAGATAAGGATTCAGTCCCAGGGAAAATTCCCCGACATAACGCGCCCCCGCGTCACTGTCAAAAATCTGCTCGAGTTGCCGGCTCTTGTCTCCCGCCCTCGCCTCCACAATCTTCCCCTTGGAGAATTTCAGCCGGACCTGGTCAAACGGGATGCCCCGATAGACCGCCGGCGCATTGAAGGTCACCTGTCCCTCCACGCTGTCCTTCACCGGCGCGGTGAACACCTCTCCGTCGGGTATGTTCCGCTCGCCCACACAGGGAATGATCCCGATGCCCTTGATGGAAAAGCGCAGATCGGTGCCCGGGCCGGTAATGTGCACGCGATCCGTCCGGCGCATCCGCTGCACCAACGGTTTCACGGCTTGCGCCAACTTCCGGTAATCAAGGGTGCAGACCCGGAAAAACAGATCCTCAAAGGCCTCCGTGCTCATTCCCGCCGCCTGCGCCATGGCCGGCGTGGGCCAACGCAACACCACCCACCGGGTATGGTTGATCCGGCGATCCGAGATGGGTCGCAGAATTTTTCCGGCCAACTGCTGCTTCTCTGCCGGAACATCGCTGGACTCAAAGGCATTCTGGGAGCCCCGCAAGGCGATATAGGCCTGCATCTCCTTCATCTTTTTCAGGTCGTGCCGCAAGCTGAACCGCAGCGCTTTTTCCGTCACCCCGCGACCCAGCTCCCGGGAAACCTTGCCCGCATGCAGCTGCACAAAGGGATCCGCCCCCCGGGCACGGACAGAGCGAATCAGCTCCACCACAAAATCTTCGGGTATTTCGGATGCATCGATCCAGACCCGGTCCCCCCGGCGAAGGCAAGTGGAGTAACCGGTCAACAGGTCGGCCAAGCGACGATACCGGGGCTCTTTCACAGACCCCTTTCCCCCAAACCACCCTTGCGGTACGTTAATAGCCGATGGTCCCACATCTCCTTAAGTTTCAGCCAGTCGGGAGGTTTGGCAAGCTGGCCGCCGCGCTCCTGCTTTTTTCCAGTCAACTACCGGCACAGGAACCCTCCGGGTCCACCCTGTCCGGCCGGGCCACCATCCAACTTCGTAACGCCTCGTACCGCTCGGATTTGGGGGGCATGGATATCGTGCTGGCCCCCACCAATCTTATCCCGGACATCCGCCGCCTCCGGATGGAGACCTGGAGGACGGACGGGCTGGCCGTCACCCGCAGCCCCGACGGGGAAGAAAACCCGGTGGGTGTCCGCATCGACTTTTCCGATGGCTATAAAAATCTCGATCTCAAGGCTCTCGGCCAAGCCGCCGCCAACGCCGCCACCCTCCGGACCCGGACCGCCACGAACGGGGAGTTCGCCTTCAGCCATGTGCCCCCCGGAAAGCATGCCCTCTATGCCCAGTACAAAAGCCGCTATGCCGTGGCCTACTGGCTTTTGGAGGTGGAGGCAGGGAAAAAGCAAACGAACCGGATCGAGCTCACGGAGACCAACGCGGCCGAAGTCCACAACCGCTTCGAGAAAAAAACGCCCTAGCCGTTGGCCGATTGCCACAGACGCCAGTAGGCGCCGTGGCGCGCAAGAAGCTCCTCTCCCTTTCCTTCTTCCACCAACCTCCCTTTTTCCAGAACGAGAATCCGGTCAGCCCGGTGGGCCGCATGGAGCCGGTGCGTCACCAAAAGCGTCGTGGGCCGGCTCATCAGTTTTCCCAGAACCCCCAATAACTCCTTTTCCGTGGCCGCATCCAAGGCACTGGTCGGCTCGTCCAGCAGCAGAATCGGCGCGTCCCGCAAAAAGGCCCGTGCGATCCCGATCCGCTGCCGCTGGCCACCGCTCAACATCACTCCCCGCTCTCCCACCGAAGTGTCGTACCCTTGGGGCAGTTGCCGGATGAATTCATCGGCTTGCGCGTCCTCCGCCGCTTTCTGAATTTCCCGGAAGGAGGCCCCCGGCCGTCCATACGCAATATTTTCCCGCACGGTTCCATTCAGCAGAACCGTCTCCTGGAGAACCAGCGCCTGATGGGAGCGCAGGTCTTTTTTGGCCAGGCGGCGCAGATCGGTGCCGTGAAAAAGAATTGAGCCCCCCGTGGGATCGTAAAACCGGGGCAACAGGGAAAGCAGGGTCGTCTTGCCGGCGCCCGTCCCCCCCACCACCGCGACGGACTCTCCCGGTGCCACCGTGAAGCTCAGCTCGTGCAGGACCTCGTCTCCCCGGGCATACCGAAACCCCACGCCGCGAAACTCGATGGCTCCGGCCCCGGCCGGAAGTTTTTCCGGTTTGGCCGGATCCGGCACCTCATCGGGCGTGTCGAGGACTTCAAACACCCTCTGTGCCGCCCCCGCAGCCCCCTCCATCGACCAGGCCGTGTAGCTCAACTGCTCCAGCGGCGAATACAACATGCCGAGATAGGCCAGAAAAACGAGGAGGTCCCCCAACGTCATCTTCCCGGCCGCGACCTCCCCGGCCCCGGCCCACAACAGCGCGGCCGTCCCCGCCGCCAAGAGCGTTCCCACCACCAGCGTGCTCGCCACGTTCGTCATCGAAAGCCGCAGGTTCGCCTCCAGCGACTCCCGCGCCTCCCGACGGAAAAGATCCACCTCATGGGATTCCCGCCCAAAGGCGTGGACCACCCGGATACTCGAAAGGCCCTCGTTGGCCCGCGCCAACACGTCGCTCTCCTGCGCCTGAAGGGCGGCGGTCTCCCGCCGGATCCGGCCGGCAAAGCGCGCAATCGCCATCATCAGGAACGGCACCACCGCCAGGGAGAAAAATGCCAGCCGGGGGCTCATCCGGAACATCACCACAAAAGTGCCCACCAAAGTGAGCGCCGAACCCAGAATCGTGGCAAATCCCCGGTTGAAATAGGTCTGGATGGCCTGAGCATCGTAGGCCACGCGGAAACTGGAATCGGTGCTGCGCCGGGCATCATGAAACCGCAAAGGCAGGGACTGCAGATAGGCGTACAACTCTGTCCGGACACGCAACAAGGCCTTTAATCCGATCTCAATCAGGGCGTAGGTCTGCGCCAGATTCACCGCCCCCCACAGAAGATGAATCCCGATCAAGGCCCCGCAGGTCAGGGCCAACGCGGCGGCAAAAGACCACGTCCCGGGCAGAAACGGCACCGCGATGGATCCCTGCGGAGAGACGAGCACGCTATCCACCACGAATTTCAGCGGCCACGGCTTTAACAAGTTCAGGCCCGTGGCCACTCCCAGCAACAGAAACGCGCCCAAAATCCTTCCGGCAAAAGGCCGGTAGTATCCCAGGATGCGGCCCACCAGCTTCACGCCTGGGGATTCCTTCCCGAAACCGGCATCAACTGGGCCCGCCGCGCCGCCACGCGCACCAAGTCCGCCACCCGCCGGCGCAACTGCCATCCGGTCCAGAGCCAACCCACCCCGGCGAGAGCCAGGATACCCAGGAAGAAAGGAAGCGCGGCCGGATAGGCCAACCACACCAGCACGTCGGCCGTCAGGGCGGTGATACCGAAAAGCACGCTGAAGGTGCTGGGCACCATACCTTGGTGCACGCGGGTGAGCCGCCGACCATGGGGATAAATTTCCGTGAGGGTGCGGAGGCGGATGTGCCACCAGCGGTTGGCAAAGATCTGCACGTCCCAGGGATTCCAACCCGTATCGAGCGAGTACTTCCATCCCTCTTCCTCCATGCTCTTCACGACCTCCTCGAGGAGTTGGGAGCGGTCCCTACCCTGTTCGCTCCAGAAAGAAAGCATCCGGGACTGGATCAGCGGGATCTTGGGTCCCGCGTCCTTTTCCGGAACCATCGCCACGGAATCCGGCGTCCGCTTCCCCTTGAGCCAGGTAAAATACCGCGCCCAGTCGCGCACCAGCGGTTGGGTGAGGGCCAGATAAAAAACCGTTAAACGCGCGAGAATCGTGTCGTGCTTGGACTCAATCCGGGCCACCACCATGAACGAAAGCGCGGGAACCAGCGTGGCCGCCAGCATCAGCAGGGGCAGGATGCGGAGAGGCTCGATCTGGATCGAGACCAGGAAGATAAAAAGAGTCAGGGCGTTCCATTCGAGGCCACTGACCAGCTGGGCCCAGGGGGAGGCGGGTTTGGGATAGAGGCACTGGAAAAGTCCTGTACCGAAAACCCCATGATAAATAATCGGTCGGTGAAAAACGCGCTCAAACCGTGGCAGGCCGTAAATCACCCCCTTCCAACGGGCGGATCCCTGCGGATCGAAATACTGCATGTGTTTGAATCGAAGCATGGCCTCCGCCTCGCCGTACCCTTTCTGTTGGCGGAAGTACGCCTGCATCGTGAACCGCCGGTGGTGCCAGACCATGGCGCTGGGACTAAAGCCGATCCGATGGCCGGCCTGCATCAACCGCCAGCAAAGGTCCACATCGTCCCCCGCCGTGCGAAAATCTGCGTCAAATCCCCCCACCTCCTCCAGCGCCCAGCGCCAGTAACCCATGTTGCAGCCGGGAATGTGTTCGGCCTCCGTGTCGCTGAGAAGCACGTGCGTTGGCGCCCCGGCACTGGCCGCGACGGCGGCGGGAATCGGCCCGCGGGCCGGCGGATTGAGATTCGGCCCGCCCACGGCGACGTAGTGACTGTGCAACAAGGTAGAGACGAGAAAATACAGCCAGTCCGGATCGGGCATGCAGTCGGAGTCGGTGTAAGCAATCACCTCCCCCGTGGCGGCCTGCCAGCCCACGTTGCGCGCCACGGAAAGACCGCGGTTGGGCTGCAGGATGTTTTTCACCCCGGGAAACTCCGCCACGATGGACTGGGTGTCGTCCTTCGAACCATCGTCCACGAGAATGACCTCGTAATCTGGATAATTCAGCTTTTGCAGGGCATCGAGACAGCCGCGGAGGGTAGCCGCCCCGTTATAGCTGCAGACAACCACGGAGACTTTCGGCGTCCGCGGCAGCGGGAACTTGTCGACCAGGGTCGTCCGCGGCTCGAGCGTCTTGGGGGCCAGCCTCCGGTACGAGACCTTCGGCGTTCGATCTTTTCGGACCAGCCCGAAGGCCCAGTCCTCCACATCGATCCCGTCGGTGAACCACTCATCCGTCCACGAAAAGAGAATCGTTCCAGCCAAGCCGCCACGGAACACCTCATCCCAATGAAGCTCCAAAAGATCCGCCTGCTCCTCTTCCGCGTGCCGAATCGTGTCCATCCCGAACTCTCCCAAAACCAAGGGCCGCTCCTCGGCCAGATTCTGCAGACGGGACAGGTAAGCCCTCAGGTCGGGGCCGCGGTGGAGGTACACATTGTAGGAGAGGAAATCCGTCTCCTTGGGCAGGAGATACTCCGTCGGGGGAAAATTGGCGTAGGCCGCCAAAGCGCCCGCGTCTTCGTCTTTCACAATCCGCGCGAGGGAATCGAGGAAGGTTTCGACGCGCTGGGGGCCGTACCAACGGACCAGATCCGGCGGGATCTCGTTATCCACATAATAACCCAGAATCGCGGGATGGCCGGCATGCGCCTTCGCGGCACGACGGACACTGGCGCGAATTTCTTTCCGCACAGCACCGTCATCCAGAAACAGCACCCGCCGCTGCCAAGGAACCGTCACCATCACGCGGAGTCCGTGTTCGGCGGCTTGATCCAGAAACCAGCGCGGGGGCGGGTGATACACCCGGACGGTGTTGAAGCCCGCCGCCGCCATCAAACGAAAGTCCCGGGCGGCTTTCGCCGGATTCCCGAGGTGATCGTCCCCATCTCGGAACGGACCGTACGTCACGCCCTGCAGGAAAAATTTCGCGTCCCCGGAGAAAAGAAATTTTCCCCGGGCCGCCACCCGCGGCCCGCTCAAGCCGCCCGGCCGGGGCTTCGCATCCGGAGAAGGCAGATCCGGAAAGAGCGGGATGGGCGCGGAGCTCACTCCCGCAGCTGACCGTGGCCGGTCACCACGTACTTATACGAGGTCAGCTCCTCCAGTCCCATCGGGCCCCGGGCATGGATCTTGTCCGTGCTGATGCCGATCTCCGCCCCAAAACCAAACTCGCCGCCGTCAGTGAAGCGCGTGGAAGCATTCCAGTAGACCGCAGCAGAGTCTGCTTCCCGCAGGAAACGTTCCGCCACCGCCCGGTCCTCCGTGACAATGGCATCGGAGTGGTGGCTGCCGTGACGGGCCAGATGATCCAACGCCCCGTCGAGACCGTCGACCACCCGAATGGCCATGGTGAGATCGAGATACTCCGTCTCCCAGTTGGCCGGCAGAGAAAACTTTTCCCCCGCGGCTTGGGCCGCCGCTTCGTCCCCGAACAGCTTCACCCCCTTGGCCTTCAGGGCCTGGACCAACCGGGGCAGAATTTTTTCCGCTCCGTCCCGGTCCACCAGCAGGGTTTCGGCCGCGTTGCAGGTGGCGGGACGCTGACACTTGGAGTTGACCACAATGGCCTCAGCCATCGCGGGGTTGGCCGCCCGGTGGACAAACACATGACAAACTCCGTGGAAATGTTTGATCACCGGCACCCGGGCGTGCTCCAGCACGGTCTGGATCAGTCCATGGCCTCCCCGGGGAATCAGCAGATCGAGGATGCCGTCGAGACGGCACATCTCGGGGATGCTTTCCCGGCTTTCATCCTCCACGAGCGAGACCACCTCGGCCGGCAGCTTCTTTTTCCGGGCCGCCTCTCCCAAGACCAAAGCCAAAGCTCGGTTGCTGTGCCGCGCCTCCCGCCCCCCGCGCAAAAGGACCGCATTGCCGGTCTTCAGGCAAAGGACCGCGCTGTCCACCGTCACGTTCGGACGAGACTCATAAATAATCCCGATGAGGCCGATCGGCACGCGGATCTTGGCGATTTCCAGGCCGTTGGGCCGTTTCCATTTCCGCACTACCTCACCCACAGGATCCGGCAATCGCGCCACCTGCCGCACCCCCTCCGTCATTTCCGCGAAACGCTTGTCCGTCAGTTCCAGGCGGTCCAACAACGCCCCGGTCAAGCCGGCCGCCTTGCCCGCGTCCACGTCCCGCCGGTTGGCCTCCAAAATCTCCTTTTTGCGCGTCCCGAGTTCGTCCGCCATCGCCAGCAACAAGGCATTCTTTTCATCGGTAGAGAGAACCGCCAGTCGACGCGCCGCCTCCTTGGCCCGGAGGGCCAGCTCCCGCACCGCACTCATCGGGCGATCCAGGTGCCCGGCGCGGAGGATTTCACGGACTCGAGCAGGACATGTTTGCGACGCCCATCGGCGATCAGCACCGGCACCCCCCGGGACAGGGCGATGCGGGCAGCCTCGAGCTTGGAGCGCATGCCGCCAACCGAACCGGCACTGCCAGCGCCGCCGGCACAGGCCAACACCCGATCGTCAATTTTACGGACCCGCCGGATCAGCTGACCGCCACCGTCCGGACGGCTCATCAGGCCGGGGGCGTCCGTCAGGATCACCAACCGGTCTGCCCGGGCCAGAATCGCCACATGGGCGGAAAGGCGGTCGTTGTCCCCGAAGGCATTGAGCAACGCAATCTCCTCGAAGGACAACGCGTCGTTCTCGTTAAACACCGGCACCGCCCGTTTCTGCCGCAAGAGGGTCTGCAGGGTGGAGCGGGTGTTGGCATAGATTCGCCGGCTATCGAGATCCCATGAGGTCAAAAGGATCTGGGCGGCGAGCAGCCGATGCGGCGCCAGGGCGTCCGCATACGCGCGCATCAACAGAGGTTGGCCGATCGTGGCACACGCCTGGAGCTCCGGACGGGACGAGGGACGTTTCTTCATCCGCAAGGCCTGCATGCCGGCGCGGATCGCTCCCGAGCTCACCAGGATGACTTCATGACCAGAGCGGCGGAGGCGGGCCATTTGTCCGGCCCAACCGCGCAGCCGCGCCATCGCCAACCCTCCGGCCGGGGAGGCCAACAGGCTGCTGCCGATTTTAACGACAATTCTCATGAAACTAGTTTGCCGCCGCTCAGGAACGGCGGCCTTCCACAGCCCGAAGAATCAAATGAAGAAGTTTGGAGCCGGCAAAAAGTTTTCCGGCCAAGCGCCCCACGACGCTTTTGCCGGCCCGGCCTCCGGAAAACAGCTGCACGGCGGCCAAGCCCAGCCCCGCCCATTGGCTGCTGAACCGGAGAACTTTTTCCCCCTCGTCGATCCAGCGTCCGACGTCGGACAATTGCCCGACGGCACGGCGAAACTCCCAGCCGGCCCGGCGGGCGGAGGCGGCACAGGCCAGGCGCGCTTCCCGCGCCTGCTTCAGCGCTTGGAGCTCAACCATTCCCGGTCCCTCTGAAATTCGGCGACGGTGTCGGCGAACGGCATGCCTTCCCCGAGGGTGCGCTTGCGCATGCGGAGAAAGGCAAAGAGGGCGCCGGCGCCGTAAAGAATCGCCAGGCCGACCAAAGCGAGAACCCGCGCCTGCGGATCCGGCCACACGGAAAGCACCACGGCCAGCGAGGCCACCAAAAGGGAGAGGGCTCCGAGCACGAGCGCAATCGCCAGCCAGAGCACAGCCTCCACGGCCCGCCATTTTTCCTCCTGCAACTCCGCCCCTAACAGGCGCAGCCGTTCCTCCACCAATTTGACGGAGGTCAGAGCCAGGTCACGCAGCGCGGCAATCATGGAAATGCCTCAGCGGCGATTGAGCAACGCACCGAGAATCAGGCCGGCCACCAGAGCGGCGCCCACGGACTCATAAGGATGCTTGCGGATCACCTGATCGACTTCCTTGAGACCTTCCTCCGCCGCTTCTTTCACATCCTCCAGGTTCTGGAATCTTTCCTTTGCGGCCTCGATCTTACGCGTCAGCTCCTTGCGCACCTCTTTGGCCTTATCTCCCAATTCCCCGGCCGTGGCATGAAGAAGTTGCTCAGCGTCCGCGATCACCCCCCGGACGTCCCGGCGGATGGAGGAAGAAGAGCGGTTGCGCGAGGATTTACGGGCTTTGGTTTTGGCCATCAGGTCATTGTGCCGAAGGGCCCGCAAGGGGGCAAGCTTGCGACCCCGGCAAACGCGCGGATTTAAATACCCAAGTCGTTGGAGGCCAATCGTTTTTCGAGAAGGTTGCGGGCGGTATGCCGAGCGCGGAGACGGGGATCAAACCAGACTTCCCCGAACATCTGGCCCAGAACGGTAAAAATTCCCAGTAAAGGCAACGCGAGCAGGAGTCCATAAACTCCGCCAAGCATTCCCCCGGCAAAAATCATCATCACCGTGACCAAAGGATGAACCTGCAGGGCCCGGCCCACCGTCATCGGCGTGTAGACAAACTCGTCCAACAGCCGGACACCCAAAAACAGCAGGACTACGCCGAAAAGAAGTTGGGGCGATTGCGGTGCGTGCAGGGCGCAGACGCAGACCGCGATGACGCCGCCGACCGCCGTACCCACATACGGCACCCAGGCAAAGACCGCACAGACCAGCCCAAGAAGCATCGCATGTTGAAAAGTAAAAATTCCCTGGCCCAGACCCAGCAACCACAGACCCAAACCCAGCGTGATCGTGTCCATCACGGTCAGCCAAAACATGCCCCGGAAGTAAGCGCGCATCTGCCGGTCCATCCGGTCAAAGAGGAGCAGGGTTTTTTCAAAGAAGGCGTTCGGCACCGCCCGCATCACCAAACGATGAAAGGCCGTTCCATCGCGCAGAAAGAAAAAGGTCAGGAAGGGGACGAGCAGGAGACTCGGCAGCCATTTGAAGGCGAAAAGTGCCGCGTCGCCGGCAAATTGGGTGCCCTTGCCTTGGGCAAAAAAATCGATCCTCGCCTCCAGGCCGGCCGCCAAGCCGGCCCGCTTGGCCAAGGGCAGACGGTTTTCCAGCGCCAGCAGGGAGTCCGAGGCGATTTTGGTCAGCCGCTGCATGGTCTCCGGCAGCTGGTTTTGAAACTGGGACAGGGAGTTCAACATCGCCGGGAGAACGGTCAGGGCGGCAATACCACAGACGATCGAAGCTAAAAAAAGAAAGATCACGAGAGACTGGTTGGGGGCCACACCCCAATGCTGCAACTGGGTAAGGAACGGCTGCACCAGGTAATACAGCACCACCGCCAAAATCAACGGCAGGGCCAACCAGGCAATGTGATTCAGCAGAACAATGGAGCCCAGCGTGGCGGCGATCACTCCCACCCAGATAACCGGGTGCTCCAAGCTACGCTGACTGGGAAGGCGGATTTCCTCGCTCAAGGCTTACGAAAGAATGTGCGGCTCGGCCGACCCCTCCACCAACCGCCGGAGACGGCTCGAGATCAGCCGGGCCACCTGCTCGGCCACCTTGAATCCCAGACGGGGCCGGGCCTCAGCTAACCGCTGGAGTTCCGGCCGAAACATGGCCAGCACCACGGAAGACTCCTCCGCCACCACCGTGGCCAACCGCGGGGTCGCCTCCAGCAGGGCAATCTCCCCAAAACACTCGCCGGGATGAATCTCTCCGAGCTTCTTCTTTTTCAGCAAGCCCTTGCGGGTGGCGCTGAATTTGCCGGAAATCACAATATACACGCCCTCTCCCTCTTCTCCCTCATCAAACACAATTTCCCCGGCCAAATAGTGCCGTTCGTGCAAGTAGAGCTTCAGAACCTCCAGCTCTTGGCGGGTGCAGTCCTTAAAAATGGCGGTCGCCCCGACCACTTTGAGCTTCGGATCTAAAGGGGGGAGACGGAAAAAACTCAAAAGGTTCACGGGGGCCAAC
>JACCDW010473338.1_pt1 | contig 20879 bp, 53 predicted proteins | sample 7449781 | NCBI WGS metagenome assembly JACCDW01 (sample SAMN15323449, study PRJNA562643) | freshwater metagenome | isolation source: river surface water | place: USA:Blue River Watershed | collected 2017-08-18
CGGACTTTGCTAGTCCACTTGGCCATCCTGGAATGTGTGCTGCTTGACGATAAACTCTTTCACCATCACCATCATTGTTGCGACTTATACCGTATTTTAAAATTACATTTCCTACACGGAATTCATAAATGTATTTTTCAATAAGCGGAGTTACTGATTGAAATATCTTTGTAATGTCATAAGGTAAGGTGAGATTTTTGAGTGGAATAATGAGTGTCGGTTGCATGATTACATTATTATGATCACCAAATGAAATAATCAAGACTATAATTTTGCCAAAATCTATGTTAGCTTGTTTGTAATGAATTTAAAAGTATTGGCCACTGTTTCTCTGACATGGTTATTAAGTACATCTGCTTGGGCTGAAGAAGATAAACAGTTTCCCTTGCCATTCAAATTTGCAGATAATAATCCACTTAGCACTTTAACTATGACCGGTATTACTGTAAATGTCTTACAAGGATTTCCATCTTTTGATAATGGATTAAAACAAGTCAAAGGATCAGCCCAATACAGTCAGAAGCAAGCCTTGTTTATTGGTATGAAACTTTGGCCTGGTGCTACAGTATATGCCAATCCAGAACTGTTTTATGGATACAATCCAAGTAACAATATTGGTGTAGCTAGTTCAGTTAATGTAACAACTGCTCGGGTAGAGAGTTCAAGCCCATATATGCAAATGCAAAGATTATTTGTTCGCCAAGTTATTGACTTCGGAGGCGGACAAACCAACACAGATGAGAATGTTGGCGGACGAAGTGTCGCTCTAGAAAATGTTATCAACAAATTAAGTGACGAGAGTGGCAATCACAATCTTGTTATTACAGCAGGTAAATTTGGTATAGGTGATGTGTTCGACGATAACATTTATTCACATGATCCTAGTTTCCATTTTATGAATTTAAACTTTAATGCTCTTAATGCTATCGACTATGCAGGTAATGCTTGGGGGGCTACAATAGGTGCAGCCGCAGAATATAACAGAGAATGGCTGTCAATTAGAGGAGGCCTATTCCAAGGTAGCGCCTTACCTCCTAGTAATAATCTAGAACCTATTCCACTTATGACTTATATGGCTATCGGCGAAATAGAAATAAGACATGATATTTTTATGGGTAGAAAAGGTAGTATCAAGATTATTCCATATTACGGACATGGTTTCTTTGATACATTAGGTGGATATAATGGCGTAAGAGGTTTCTACGATTATCTTCCTTATTTTGTTAAAGAGAATCTCAATAGAAGAACAGATTGGGGTGTCGGCTTAAACATTCAGCAAGAACTCACCGACCATGTTGGTCTTTTTGTTAGAGCAGGATATGATCGCAAAACAACTGACTTAGAAGACATGACTCATGGTATCAACGGCGGCTTTGTATTCAAAGGATCACTATGGAATAGACCTAATGATGAGTTTGGTATAGCTGCTGGTGTTAATTCTCAGCATGGCGGCACTTATAAAGATTGGAATCAAACTTTTTCAATAGGAAATGGAACTAAGTTCTTTGCTCCTGAAACTAACTTTGAAACATATTATAGATGGGCATGGAGTAAAAACTTAGATATCACCTTTGATTATCAGATGATTAATAATCCTAACTTTCTAAAAAACAGTCAACCTGCTCATGTTTTTGGATTAAGACTGAGAGCGAATTTCTGATAAGTAGAATATGCGTACAGAGTATTTCCAAACATGCGAAGAGCTAAATGTTCCGGAATTAATATACATTAGAAATGTAGAGTGGGCATATAATAACTGGGATGAGCTGATAGCAAGCCCGGGGGTTATTGAACAGCAAAAGCCCCACTTTATCGTAATAGAAGACCCTAATTTGAGACTACTGTTTTTAATGAGGTGGGGAAATGGAAAAAAGAACAATAACGCAGGCTGAACAAACGATTAGATTTAACGAATGGTTACAGACACAACCTATACCTAAACTTGAAACAAAAGAAGAACGTCAAAGATGGTGGGTAAATAAAGTCATAGAATTTGATAAGATTACAGCTGAAGAATATGATGTTTGTGCTGGCTTTTATGTAGACAGCAACGGAGTTCATTATCCAGATAAAGAGTCAGGAGAAGAATAATTTACTACTATGAGTTAGATATAGATAATATTGATGAAGGATATCCACCCTACATATACGATAAACATTTTGACTATTTTCTCTCTGCCCTCAGTAATAGAGTTTTTGAGCTTAGTGAAGGGGTTCTTTACGTAATATCTGGTGATAGAACTTATTATTGTTTAACTCCTAAAGAAACAACATTTATAATATTAGCAGCAAAGCCCCGCCCTAGAAAACTACACAATTACTTTGATCCCGGTCATGCATAATGCTATACTATAAATAGACTCGGGGGAGGATCTATGGAAGAAAGTGAAAAGACTGCTGAACAAAAAGATAAAGAGTTTCGTCTTATGATGGCAGAGGACATTTGGATGCAGGTAAAAGGTGTTTCAATTCCAGAATGTTATTCGGAAGAAGACCGTCTACACATTTTTGAAAGATATTATCATAGAGCAAGTGCTCAAAGACAGGGCGAATAATGGAACTAGGTGTATTATATTATTACGAGCATAGTGATGGATCTATGACAGTTAGTGATATGTTTTACACCTATGATTACAGTGATAAAATTTATAAATGTATGAACGGCCATGTATTTTGTATCATGGAAGATAAATGGGTGCTTGATGATCCAAGGTATATTCCAGAACAAGATTGGTGTCTTATCCTAATGAAATGCAACGGAGTTAAACGACTACCTCGAATATGATTACATATTATTATGACATGGGCGACAGTATTGTTTATTATAGCGAGCAAGACATCGATTATAGAATCTTATCTAAATGCAAAAGATGTTTACGTGTTGAATTTGGTAACGCACAAGTATTAAGAGATAATAGAAACGAATGGTTTGATTATCCAATGGAAGATAGTGAAATATCCTGGATAATACTTAAGGCCAAAAAGATACCCAGGTCATGGGATCAATATTATACATAATGTATGGACGAATGGTCTAGGTGGACTAAATGGGAGCGCAAGTTCCTTTGGGTTCCTAAGAAAATAAACAACCAATGGTATTGGCTACGCTTTATATATGAGCGAGAAAGATTGCTACTTTGGTACAGTCAAAAATATGAGTACGACTATGCGCTCAATTTATTTGACATTATAAAGAAAAATTAATATAATTAGTCCATAAAAGGAATTAAGAATGCCAACATATCGTTTTGTTGATAAAGATACAGGATATACTCTTGAAGAGTTTATGAAGATATCAGAGCTTGATGATTTTCTAAGAAATCATCCTAATTTAATGTTAGAGATTAGTGCTCCTGCTGTTACAGGTACAATGGGAAAGAATAATCCTAACTATAAGCCTAAGGATAAAAGTAATGCCGACGGATTTTGATTGGAAGACATGGAAAAAGAAACAGCAAGAACCAGAGCCTGTTCCGGAACCTGAAGAACCTAAATTTATTCAATACCTAACTGTTGCTGCCAACATTCTAATGTTAGTAGTTGTCTCAATTATAATCTTTAGTTGGTGGTTATTCACTACTGATGCTGATTATACATGGAAAGTCATTTCACATTGTAGTGATCAAAAAGGTGTTGCTGTAAGAACTATGCGAGGCGATACTGTCTGTATTAGGGAAGATGCACTAACTGAAGTGTTAGGCAAAAGTACCAACCATGTAAAATAAATACTCCTGAAAAGGAGTATTTCAATGAGCAAATGGCCTAAACAATCAGAATGTCTACAATTATTTGGTAATCCTTCTACTCCAAAGTTTGAGAGAACTCACATAGTTAGAGTTAAGACTCCATATAAACTTTGGATGGGCGATATTGAGATTACTCGTATCGCAATGAACAGAATATGTGCTGAATCAGTTCTTTCTATTCTAGAAGAAATCCAAGACTTCTACGGTAATGATTATGCCGCAATGGAAAAGGCAGGAGTTACTGACTTTGGTGGTGCTTGGAACGTAAGAACGATGCGTGGTGGTTCAAGCCTATCAATGCATGCCTACGGACTTGCTATTGATCTTAATGCGGATCTAAATCCACTTGGTAAGAAGCCAGGGTGGAAGAAAGGATCCTTCACAGAAGATCATCCTGTTGTTAAAATGTTTAGAAAACAAGGATGGGTATGGGGTGGACCTTGGACACGACCAGACGGTATGCATTTCCAAGCTGCTATTGTAGGATAATTCAAAATATAATAATTCAATATTGCCCCTTGCTATATATTCAAAAGCAAGGGGCTTATCATGAGATACTTCGACTTTGATCAACTTAATCCTATTACAAAATACTTTAATAATTCTTCTTGGGAAGAACAATTATATTCAAACGAACATTGGTTTAACTTTAGTTCCTTAGTTGAAAGACAAGACAAGTTAGAAGATTGGCTTTTGTTGATACCTCTATCTGTGTTATTATACTCGTGGTATAAGATGTTTGCTTGGTACGATCATACATGAGTGAAGGACAAGTTGTTGCTTGGATCGTCTTTGTAGTAGTTGCGATGTTTACTGGATTTATGTCGGGATACTATATTGGATACGATAACGCGATAGGGATCAAAAAAAAAGATCCAAGCAACTATAGTTGGTATCAATGGTCTGCTGTTAAAGTAAGGCTTGACGATCATCTTAACGATTACGAATTAGCTCGAAAAGTAAATGATTGGCTCACTAAGAATGTAAACGAGCTAGACTTCAAAGTATTCGTTCACGACGATCCGGTATTAGTCGTAGATCCATATGCCGTATTCTATATCAAGGATCGAAATATTGCCTTGACACTGTCCATAAAGCATAATATAACATATGTGAAAGGATATCTTTAATGACTGATCTATCATTCAAAGACTACGAACTTACTCAGATGGAACGAGAAGAAATTTTGGATAAGGCCGCAAGACTTTATGCAGTCTTGTCAGAAAGGTTCCCTGGAACTACCATGCAGATGTGTATTGATCATACCATCCGTGCTTATGCGTCTTATAATCCGGACGAGGAAAAAGTAGGAACTTATGCCTAAAATCCAACTGGCTAGTGATATCCATTTGGAGCATAAAAATCTGCCTCTGCTAGACAATGCAGGAGCAGATGTCTTGATCCTTGCTGGCGATATCATGATGGCTAAACATAAAAACAATTTGGAACGTAGTCTACACTATCACAAGTTCTTTGAGCATGTGGCCAAGCAGTTTGACTATATTATCTATGTTCCAGGTAATCACGAACATTACTTAAATCTCTACAACGATACAGAAGAGGACTTGAAAGAGTTTCTTCGTATCTATCCACATATCTATGTGTTGGATAATAATAGTGTTGAGATAGAGGGAACGCTTTATATTGGATCCACACTTTGGACAGACTTCCACGGTGGTAATCCTCTTGTGAAGATGGCTGTGGAAAATGGTATGAATGATTACCACTGTATCAAATATAGAGATAGAGGAATCTATCGCAAATTGCGAGCCAACGATACTCATGCTATCCACATGACATCACGTAACTATATTGTAGAGAATGCTAAGAAGCACGAAGGTCCAGTTGTCATTGTAACCCACCATGGTCCGTTTTATGATAGTATACATGAAATGTATAAAGACGATTATCATATGAATGGTGCCTTTAGCTCTAATTTGGAACATATCATTCCAGATCTTCCAAATGTTCGTCTTTGGTGCCACGGGCATACACATCACGCCTTTGATTACCAAAAGAATAATATCCGTGTTGTCTGTAATCCACATGGCTATCCAAACGAAGGTGCTCCGTTTAATCCTGCCCTAGTGCTTGACATCTAATCAAATTCTGTTATTATTATGGTATGAAACTGAACGTAATCATAACATCAGAATGGCAGCATTGGCAGTTTAACGGTAAACACCCTTGGCGTGATGTTGTTAACTGGTGTAAGGAGCATCTTGGTGATGATTGGTTTACTAACCGTCACGAGACCATATACTTTCGCACTAAACAAGCCTATCTACTATTTCTGTTGAGGTGGCCATGATCGCCGAAGTTTGGGAAAACGAGACAGGATATCCATTTGACACTAACTATGGTGTTACAGTAGATCGTAGAAGGATGCCCGTTTCTAGAGAACTCTTTATGAAAGATTGGTTGGACAAGAATAAGATTGTTCATCATTGGGCACCTCTATATGGTGCTGTTTACTTTAAGCAAGAGAAAGATAGGTTGTTCTTTATTATGAGGTGGTCATGAGATTCAAAACTTCTGATTACTACGATCACTGGCCTTTTAAGGGCATGAACTATGCTTTAGACATGTACGATCTTGAGTTAACCTACGGTCTCGAATATAAGATGATGACATGGCTCGAAGGAAACAGGATCAGCCATGCTTGGCTAATCGAGGATCGTATAACATTTAAAAAGGAGCAGGATAGAACAATGTTTATTCTGAAGTTCTCATGAGCCAACATCCTTATAGGATCCAATTTAAAGATCGTAAAAACTTTACTAAAGCACTTCTCTGGTTGCTAGACAATTATACAGATTATAATCTGTTATGGAAAGTAGAGTTTTCCGAGGACAATACACTGGCCTTTAGTTTAGAAAGAGATGCTGTTATAATGAGCTTGAGGTTCCAATGAACATGGAAATACCAAACAAGGTCATCCTTAAGGCCCATAGAGATTGGGGAGATTACTTTCGTTCAGCAGAATGTAATCTTATAGACTTTAGAGATTGGTTAGAAGAAAAATGGGGCCTTGATCTTCAAGACATTTTAATACATCGTAAACCTAAAGGGTTTTATAGTGCTGATATAGTAGACAAAGGAAAGGCAGCGTTGTTTATGCTGAAATACTATGATTAAGATCCAACTTAAACCAATCAACTACTATCAAGCATTAGCTTGGCTGATGACAAATCACAAAAACATAAAATGGAAGAGCGACCCGCTTAACCATACCGTAAGTCTACCAAACACAAAGGAAGCCCTGATAGTGGCTATGAAGTTCTCATGACAGTAAACGCATTTCTCCTAATGTGGAATCAATATGGCCTTGAAGGCTGTAAAGCCATTACGGAATACGAGCAACTAGATAAGGACAATGTCTTTCGTATCCTTAAAGGTGAGAAGGCTGAGCCTAATCCCTTAAACAGTCTATTGCGTTCTTGGACGTTGCGTTCACGTTTCAATCCACAGCGCAACTATGAAGTATGGGCTATAGACTGCTCAGATGCGACAGTAACAGAACAGGATTGGTACGATTGGTTTGATGCTAATCCACAACACTGTGCTGACCTTGTTCGCAGCAAAGGGGTTTGCTACTATGGCAGAACTGATAGTCCTTTAGAGGTTAAGATACGATGACTCGCACTCTAGTTCGCAAAGTTCTTATTCGTGAGCGTGAACTTAAAACGCTTAGGTATCACTGTCTTGTTAAAAGCCCTCACGGTAATAAGAAGGTCTATGACTCAGTAGAATGGAGACCTATCACTATACATGATCTAACATTAGAAATACTTAGAGGTGTAGAAGTTGATATCCCAGTGATTAGAAACTATGTGAGACAGTATACAAATTCAATGTACGATAAAAGATATTACTATTGGGATTATTGTATAATTGATAATATGGTTATGATTTGTCCGGACAGTGGAGGTAAACCTAGGTTTGAGCCTTTTGGTTGGGCTGTGCTAACAAAGCACTTTGATAAGTAATTAATGATCTTTGTTACAAGAAAGTTGGAATATTACGAATTGAACGAAATATTTGACTGGTGTCAGAATAACGAGATTCTTTTTACTCCGCCCTATTTTGGCGATCCATATTCTTTGTTATTGTATATAAGTGATGCTAAACTCGTAACTTATGCTACTCTTAAATGGGAATGTGTTTTATATCAACAGGGGTTTCAATGATTATTACCAAACGCCAAGGCGATAACTATCGCGATATCATAGATTGGCTCACTCAACATGTAGCGCCAAGTATGAAAAATGGCTACGAACCTACCTGGGGAAGTCCATATTCAAAACAAGTAGAGTGGAGATCACAAAACTACAAGTGGAGGATGATCCTAGATGATAAAACACAGGAACTGGCCATCACAGTTATGGACGCAACCAAAGAAAATGTTCTCAGGTCTATCTTACAAGAACGGCAATCTAGTTAACCTACTATATTGGCACGTCAATCCTTATGTTCACGAAAGCCTATGCTCTAACGAATGGCAAGGCCCCAACGAACTCTTTGTCAAATATGTAATTAATTCAGAGTGGTGGGAATGGTCCAAGACCGTTGATCTAGAAATATGGATGGCTATGGAATATCTAGCCCTAGATGACGTGTATGTCTATACAGCCTATACTAAGATGCTACCCAAAGACGAAACATATTTTAGACTCAAATACGAAGTGTTACATTTAAAAGACATCGTATTCTGAATTTGCTCAAATAGCATTTTAATCGTCCAATAATGATGCTATATTAATACCATGACTGATACAGATTGGAAACAGTGGCCACAACTTGAATTTGATATCGACTATTTCGAGGATGTTCAAGATTGGGTGGTCAATCGCTTTGGCGACAATACTAGTGAAGTTATCCTTGTTGGTAAAGGTACATATAACTTTGTTATTGCTATTAGAGATCCTAAGATCCTTAACTTTGCAATATTGAAGTTTAAGGAATGCACTGTAAGACCTAATGAATATGATCAAGAGATTATTCGAGAAGAGGTTAAGAAACAAACAGATATTGAAATAAAGAAATTGATCGAAGAACTACAGGTAAAACTTAAAAATGTAAAGATGCCTACCTTCGAGCAAGTAAAAGATGCGGCTAGAAAAGATGCTTTCTTTTCATACAATAATGGAGTTTGGAATAATGTTGAAGAGTGAAAAGATCTTACTGGCTACCACTGTTATGGCCACATCTATCTTTGGAGGAGCATGCCTGCTGACTCTAAAGGATACCAAAGAGAAGATAGAATATGTCTCACCCATTGTGAGCAAGAATCCATTTAGCCCAGTGCTGCTGTCTCTTAGGGATATCAAGAAGGAAGCAACACCTGCTCTATTCATTAATATTGATCCCTTGGAGAAACAGTCAGCAAGAGACGTTCTTAAAAAGGTTGCAGGTCGAATTCCTACGCCTCCGCATAAGCCCAAGTTTAAGGAAGCATACCAGGCTATTGCTGCTCACATGAAGCCAGCTAAAGAGCCCAGCACAGAGCAGGAGAAGCCACCAGAGGCCCTTGCTTATGCTCCCCAGGAGAACCCACTTGAGAAGGCCATTAACCTTGTGCGCTCTATGAGCTTTACTCCTGCGCCCACCTTTAAGCCGCAGCCGGGTATTGCTGTTTATAAGATCACAGAGCATAAGGTATATCTACCCAACGGTGAGGCTGTAGAAGCTCACAGTGGCTTAGGGCATATGAGAGATAACCCTCAGTATACCCATGTTAAGATGCGTGGACCCACACCCCCGCATATGTATGACTTGTCGTGGCGTGAAAGACCCTTTCATGGTGTCAAGGCCATTAGGCTCACTCCTATTGGTGGGGCCTCTGCTATTCACAACAGAGACGGCCTGCTGGCACATACATATATGTTGAACCCAGAGGGTGCTTCAAATGGCTGTGTATCCTTTAGAGACTATCTGCCATTCCAGCGTGCCTTTGAGCGTGGCGAGATTCAGAAACTGGCAGTGGTGCCCTAATGACTACATTCCTTTACATAATAAACGAGCATATGATTAAACAGACACAGGGGGCAAGGTATGTAACATGGACATTTCGCCAGACGGGCGCTTTGTGCTTCCAGCCCTCACGTCTGGCTGTTATCTCTGACTCTATCCTTAAATTAGAAGAGGGTCAAGAGCCAGTGTGGATTAAGAACAGATGGCCCCATAAACCCATACCCACTGAAAAGGAAATAGCCATTATGTTACTCAAGGCAGATGCCCAATGACTACATTCCTTTATATAATAAATGAACACACGGCTAAAGCAACACAGGGGTCGAGGTATGTGACAAGGAAAGCCCACCAATGGAGTGTTGGCGGATCCTGGAATATATACTCACGTCTAGCATATATCAGTGACGCTGTTCTTAAATTAGAAGAGGGTAAGGCACCAGAGTGGGTTAAGAATAGATGGCCTCATGCTCCTATGCCCTCTGAAAAGGAAATCATGCTTATGCTACTCAAGGCTGATGCTCAATGATACGTAACAAGAGCAAAATTATAGATAACCCTATAGTGTATACCTACCCACGTTATCACATTAACATAGAGATGGGTACCATGGAAGAGATTTATGAATGGCTCAAGCCCTACACCAAAGTGGGCATAGCCAAGACTCTGGACTCGGGCTATAAGATCAAACATAGGGTCTATGCTAAACTAGAGCCCAAGATACTGACGCTATTCTTGTTGAAATATAATCCTTATATATACACTAAGATTAGTCCCTATAAGGTATGGTATGAGTCTCACAATGAGTAATGTGATTATTTGGAAACTACACGATAAAGATAGCTCATACGATAATTGGTATGACTTCTTAACCTGGATGGAACATAAGAGCGTTGAAGAAGTCAGCTGTTGGAATGACACAGTCTACACAGGCTCTATCTATAAGGCATACAGAGTCTTTAACGATCACGATCTAACATATATCCTACTTAAATGGAACGTGCTTAATAAAGGTGATTACCGCAAGTGGATAGAAGAGAAACACAAGATAGACTCTACTGTATACACTAAGAAAGATATAAGAATTATTGTAGACGACATTATAGAGGATAAAAATGATTAAGATATTATCAATATTTGCCATAGCTATTCTATGCTACGTGGGCGCAAAGATGTTGGCTATACAGTATAGCCCCCAGAGCGAGCATTTCTTTTGGGGTTGGATGGCTAGTGTGGCTACAGGTTTCCTTATTAACGCATATGCATGGTTTATTAAAAATGATTAGGCGACCTGTAGACAGTGATTACATACGTAAGAGAAGATATAGCCGCAGAGCTCGAGATAACTGGCGTAGAGTTAAAACAACTCCGCACCGATACAAATACGGACATAGAAACATGCTTAGAGACGAACCCTTGATTGTTACAGCCGGAGTTCTAGTTGTGGCTTGGTTTACATTCACCCTTTGGTGGGTGTGGAGTGTATTCTAATGAAGCTGCGCTATGCCATTAGTCCCAAGAGCCAACTCATCTATGTACATGGTCGTGAGCCCCGTATGCTCTATGTAGAATACGAAGGCAACTACCCATACATATGGATTGAATGCGATACTAATGCACACCACTATCTCCGAGCCTTTGACATACACAACCCCCTGGATGGTGCCTACCCCGGAGATGGTATATTGATACCCGCTACTAACGAGGGTACCTGGGACATATATGATTGTGGCCCGGGTAGCACAGAAGAGTTTAATCGAGTACGTTGGCCAAACAAGGCCCCAATGCCCTTAAGAGAGGACTATAAATGAAAACCTGTAAAGAATACGTTGAACAATATATCAAACTAGAACCCATCGGTATTGCCAAAGCATGGCGCTATGGCCGCACTGGTACCTTTGCCTTTAAAAAGGAATGGGATAATAATGTTGAATACTGGGGCCCCCTTATTGTTAGAGTGATGCAGAAGCATCTAGCTAAAGAGTGGAAGCTCTATGGTAACAAGTCAACTACAAGTAGTCACAAGCTGATTGATAACACCGATAAATAGCCATACAAAGGAGAGACAGATGACACCACACATACTAACTATTGCAGACTTCCTCACACCTGATGCACTAAAGGGCCTAGCTATGATTCTAGGCTTATTCCTGGGCGTGGGCTCACTTGTAGCAGTTATGCTCACTAGATGACATATCAAGTTGGCAAGCCCTATATACTAGCTTGTTGGATATATGACCCCTATACTTGCTTTAAGGTTACCTATTGGAGCCAAGCCAGTATGGGGGACTTTGCTTCTGACTCAGAGTGGATAGTACCCGGTACAATATGCTAGATCCCATCATTATTTTCTTTGGCTTTCCTATTGCTATTGTGTTAATGTACATAATTATAACACAATTGAAAGACCCCAATGACTAACATCGTTAAATTCCCCAATAAAAGATGGACTCCCAAACCAAAGAGCTTCTATAAATTCGTAATGCCCGCAAGAGTTATTGCTATTACAGTAGCAGTGAGCATAACCATAGGCATACTTACTGCTATCACAGGACCCGCAGCCTTTCTCATTATGGCTATCATATTCATGCTTTATACAATGGTGTATCTCCCATGATGTACGCTCTTATAATAGTATACGCTAATCTACTTGCCGACGATTCAATTAAGTTTAAACACATATACAGAGATCTAGACACTTGCTTAGAACGTAAAGAACAAATGGTTAAACAAGGCTGGGACGCACATTGCTTTAGACTAGAAGAACCCGCTTCAACAGTTAAGGACTTAGCCCCGAGCACTACGAAGTAACACGGTAGGCAAATTTTTTCAAAAGGACCCACAAATTGGACACAGATCTCATCCAAAAACTACACAAACTCGCAGATACTATAGAAAGTAACGAAAGCCTACATTGTATTAGTACCTGCCGTCAAGCTGCATATACTATAGAGCGACTATACAGGGAGAATGAGCAATATAAAGCCCGTCTATTAATACTATATCCCACTCCTAGAGAATACCTCCTAAGAGCCCTGGGATACATATACCTACAATATATCATGCTAAAGAAGAGGTTTAAATGAAAGAACGTGTACCCTACGTATTACAATACGACGTTATATCAGCTCTAAACAAAGAAATAAACACTCTAAAAGAAACCATAAAGAATCAACAACTAGCAGTAGAAGGTGCAGCTATCGTTATAGACGAGCTGAGAGAAGAAAATAAATCCCTCAAAAAGGGCGTATACACAACTAAGCTAGACAACGAAATAGGTAGACTCAAACAAGAAGTGACTCGTACTACGGAAGCATATATAAAGTTGCATGAACGCTACGAACTGCTTATGTCAAAGTATATAAAGGAGTAATACACAATGACTACTAAAGAAGATGTAGAAGCAAGACTAGATGAAGTACTACAAAAGCTAGGTGAGCATACAGACGCTATTAATCAACTAACACGTGAGCAGTATGAGCTTATGAACATGCTACGCACAAGGTTTGGACTATAAGCTATGACTGTAGAGGTCGCGAAGAGCCCGCTCCCAGAGGTTCTAAAACCCAAACATACACATGACTCACTAGGTATACCCTTAGAACTATACGAGCTTATACTAGAACCAAAGAGACAGAAGCTTGCTGAGTTACTACAGCAAGTAGCATACTTACAGCAAGAAGTAACACAACTAGAAGAAACACTTAAAGATCGAGTAGATGGTACACGATACTACTACGATACATATATGCAAATATGATAAGTGACTTAACCAAATACTTTAAGAAGCTTAGTCGCAAGCGCAAGCGGGGACCCGTTAAGATAGCATGTACTTACAAAGGCCCCGCTGTGCAACCTACAGTGGTTTGCACATACTATATACAAAGAACCATTCCACTGAGTATAATACTAGGATCACAGTATAAGCAGCAAGGCCCCGCTGTGACTGAATGTGGTAAACCAACTAATGACAACCAACCACTAGATGTAGCATAATTAACAAGAGGAGAGTTCTTACGATCCTCTCCTTTGACCGAACTGGCCCCGCTGTGAAGCCCACTGTTATAAACAGAGTGCAAGGCATGATGGCGACTGAAGGATCGCTCTGCGAGACTCACGTAGGGTAATAGGGACAGGGGTCGCGCAAGCGGCTCCCACGACGGGAGATCCTTTGAGATCGACTTGGGAAGAGTGGCAAACAAACTGGAAAAGATACCATTTGAACTAAGCCTGTCGCCGGTTCGGTCAACCACTACTAATAGTCCTATAGGAATACTACTAATAGCGTCTAGAACGGTACAGACCACGGTTGACTGTGGCTATATCTAGTGTATAGTAGCAGTATAGGAGGTCACTATGCGATCCAAACTACTATATGTTGTGCCACTGTTGCTCACAGCGGGGTCTGCTGTGGCTCAGCAATACGAGAATCCCATGTATATCTCACAAGGGAATGGTCCTATACGAGTAATGAACGGTCGTCCTGCTCCTAACTATGTGGAAGCAGATGGTCCCAATGCACTATATCCAGTTAAGAGCTATGTGATTGAGCGGCAGCCGATTGTGATGCCCGCACCGCAAGTTACTGTGCAGAACACTATAGTTAACCAAGAGCGTATAGTATACAGACAAGTAAAGCCTAAGCCTCGTGTGCATCGTCCTAAGCCACTGTGCCAATGTAAACTATAGTGTTTGTATACTATAGTGATTAGGTATAGTATACATACGCTTGTGAGTATGTATACTATATCGTTTTTGTATAGTATACAATCAGGTTTGTTTATGTAAACATAGTATACCGCATCGATATAGTATACATTTGCCCTGGGGTGGTCGCTGTTCTTGTTCTTCGCATATAAACGATCGTTTTGGTATAGTATACATTCGCAGAGGCGGGAGTGCCTGAATGTATACTATATCTATTTGATTGATATACTAGTAGGTCAGAGTTCGGGGGAACTTGAACCCATCACGCGATCCCTATTGGGTGTGCGCTTTATATTGTTATTGTAGCACCGCCATATAGTGCGTCAACCGGGTTTGCTACTATGCCTTGACACCATAGTAGGAAGACTTCCTCTTCAGTGAGCCACATTGAGATCCACAGTGATCCCGCATGTGACAGCATATACTTCTCGCGGCTGGGGATCTTGAAATAGTCTTCCCGCTTTATAGTATACAGACGCTGCATTAGTAAGCCTCCTTATACCACGGTTCCATGCTATAGTCTTCTTCGTGGAAGGGGTCTTGATTGCGCCAGAATTGCTCGTCATTGTCCCACATAAAATGGACTTCCCACCAGTGGATGAGTTCCTCTTTGGTGTAGGTCCACATATGACGCCCACGGATACCATAGAAGTCCTTATAAGCTTCGTGGCACCATTCATAGAGGTATTCACGGCTCATAGCACGGATTTGAGCCATTGCTTCGTCGTAACCGATCTTAGCCATTTGATCCTCCATCGTCTATATTGTGATTATAAGTTCGGATTGGATGCTGTCAACCAGCCCGCTCCTCTGCTACCTGTAGCAGCTGGGCGGCGTAAATGCCAATCCGCATGTTACCGGTGCGATCCGTTTTGCGCCAGTATGCGATCTGCTTGGGAGAAAGGTAGCCGTTGCGCTGATAGAACTTAGCCATTGAAGTTCCCATACGAGCATGGCAGGGACGGAAACCACGTCCATTAAGGTGTCGGGTATGCTCAGTGACCTGCTCATCCACAGTTTGGCGGGCATTGAGTGCGAGCAGCGCACGAGCCACAGCCTTGTCGTTGGTGGCAAGCAGAGTGCGGATGGATTCGACAGTATGAGCCATTTGGTCCTCCAGTGTCTACTCGTATACAGTAGCACCACTAGGGCTTGTGTCAACCGGGCGGGGAATAGTATAGTATATCGGTATGGTATACTACCAAGTCAGATTTCCCCCAGCGCATGGCCCCCTGCCGCGTTGTCGATCGACTGTGCGACTTCATATGTTAATAATAGCACCGCTAGCGTACTCGTCAACCACTAGATATAGTCCCACCATCGGCTATATCTAGTCCACTATATCTAGTCCCGGGCCCACTAGATCTTGTGGTTGACATGTTTGGGCGAGATGCTACTATATGACTATGACGACACGCAAGAAGCGCACAGATCGCAATCACATTGTATACAGCATCACAATCGGTGATCGTGTATACATTGGAGTCACTGCTAAGACAGAGTCCACTGTGCCCAAGTCGCTGTGGAGCAGACTGAGTAAGCATTGGTATCGTCGCAATGATCCCACTCGCTTGCATTGGGGCATTTATACAGCAATGAGGGACTTGACGGATCGGACAGAAGCTGTTATAAAAGCAGAACATATTGTGCGTGGGAAAGAAGCAGCGCACAAGCTAGAACGTGAGCTTATCCGTAACATGCGTCCCCAACTTAACACAGACACAAGAGGAGCATAACATGGCTATCAAGTTCCGCATTTACGTCAAGGAAGTTTGGTTGGATGCTTGCAATAAGCATCTTGAGACTTGTTGGGTTGAGAAGTTCAGCACCATTCGTGCTGCTCGCAAGCGTGTTCATCAAATCCGCACCACGGACAAGTGGGATTGCGTGGGCGACTGGCGTTTGGAAGTAGAGGGTGGCATTGAGCCCTACGAGGTTGCTCAATAGGCTTGCTTTTTGTGCGATGCGCTGTTATAGTAAGAATACGCTGTAACAGCGCATCAAACAAAGGAATAGGCAAAAATGGCATTTACACATCTCACAGTTCCCCAGGTAGAGTTTCTTGAAGACTATCTTCGTGGTACCAATCGTACGTTGACTGAAGCTCAGGCTCGTGCTACGTATGGGATTGGCAACCTTCGTGCTCGCATTAGCGATCTTCGTGCTGCTGGCTTGAAGATTCGTTTGGATCGTACCGAAGATGGTCGTGCTAAGTATGCTATCAGTGCCCGTGATGTCACTGGCAGCCGTGCTAAGATCTTTGCGTAATAAATAAACAATAGTGGGTAGGATCGTTCTGCCCACTCTTCATCTCAGGAGACTCATATGTCAGACGGTTATAGCTTTCTACAGTATGTCGGCGCTCTACGTGATATCGGATTTCCGGTTGACAAGGTGACCGGAGGTGATATATACTCAGTCTATAAGATGAAGATTGATATTAAGGACGCTGTTCTAAAGCTGCATGGGGTAGCTGAATCTCGTCGCAAGATGAAGCAGTCCTTAAAGATGCCCGGCTAGCTCAGCTGGTAGAGCAACTGATTTGTAATCAGTAGGTCGGCGGTTCGAATCCGTCGCCGGGCACCAATGGCTCCGTAGCTCAGCAGGATAGAGCAACAGACTTCTAATCTGTGGGTCGTACGTTCGAATCGTACCGGAGTCGCCATTCCTTGCTAAATACACTACCTTGCAAGGGAGAAAAAACAATGGCAAAGCCAACAAATCCAGTTCTAGTTGCATTCCATCCTGACATTGAGTCAAAGGCTAATGCAGATTCAGAACTATATCAAGTAACAAGTCACATCCTAGTAAAGAAGGGAACCAACTTCGAACAGCTAATGGCTGACTGGGCAACAGGTAAGGCTGGGGCAGATAATCCACCTCTAGCTGCTCGTTTCGTTGACATTACAAAGATCAAGTAAATCGATATAGTATACATTTAATAGCGTCGGTTGACATCGTTCAATTAGACGCTATTATTATGACTGAAGCTAGGGAGGATCATATGTGGAACGTCTACTCTATGCAGAACGGTGTTAAGACTCTTGAAGCTGCGGACTGCGGCTCTGAGGAGCTTGCGTGGGATGTGGTTGAGTATATGGACCATACCGAGAACTGGCAAGGCGACCTGTGGGTCGAATTTGTGGAGGTTTGAATGAAGAACGCTCTCCATTTTGTAGGCTTCAAGGACGACCGCTATAACACGGCTGTCCGAGTGTTTGGTAAACCCGACTTTATCCACAGGTTCTGGGACCGTAGAGCCCAGCGAGAGATTGACGAGGGCGATGTTATCGTGTTTGCTAAGGGGGATGAGTCGCAGGCATTCGGACCCAACGGCAACGACATCAACGAGTTCACCTACGACGATTCAGCTCACTTTTAGGAGGTCATATGCGCGATTGTAAGTCTGAGATTGATTTCACTGTGGACGGCCATGCTATCTGGGTCATCCACTTCTACGAGGACGAAGAGTTTGCGTTTTCAGTAGGTTACAAGGACATGGGTACAGCCAATGAGGCCAAGCGTCGCTGGCTTGTGGGAACTGCTATTGATTTCAGTGACTTAACTGAGGTTGACAGGTTCAAGGACGATGCTATTATAGTGGCATAAACAGAAACACACACAACGGAGCATAACATGTTTGGCACTTCCGCTCTTAAAGCCGTCCAGCTCGAGAACGCTGAACTGAAGGCGCAGATTGTGAAGTTGCAGGAGCTTGTTGAGCGACTCACTGAGCGCATGGACGAGCTTCCGCAGGTGATCGAATCTCAGGTTGATGACGCTGTCCGCAACATTGATCTCAGCGACGAGATCGAGCATGCCGTTAACGATGTTATGCGTAACGCTACTGTCAGCATTGACTTCTAAGGTTTGCTAGGGAGGGGTTGACATCGCCCCTCCCAGTGCTATAATAGGATCATAGACACTAACAAAGAGGCACACAATGGGCACTCGCAGCACAATCGGTATCGTTAATTCCAACGGCGCTGTCTACGGTATCTACTGCCACTGGGATGGCTATCCTGAGCACAACGGTCGCATCTTGCGTGATCACTATAAGACGCCGGATCGTGTCCGCAAGCTGATGAAGCTGGGCGATCTCAGCTCGCTGGGACCGAAGATTGGTAAGAAGCACGACTTTATGGACAAGGGCAATACCGGCTGGTGCACCGCGTATGGACGTGATCGCGGCGAAGAGGGAACTGAAGCTGAGCTTTATGCTGACGAGGCAGAGTTCCTCAAGGACGATCGTGGGCAGGACTTCACCTACCTGTTCAAGGATGGCAAGTGGTATTGCTGGGACTATAAGGGCAAGTCCATTGACTTGTACGCTATGGTTGACGAGCTCGCTTAAGGTGCTATTATAACATCATAAGCAAGGGAGTGAGCAGATGGCAAGGTTCAAGGTTGTTACGACTGAGATGACTACCTACGTTCACTATGTAGAAGTGCCGGACGGCGAGGAGTTTCCGGTGGATTGGGTATATGATAACTTCGACGAATCGTCTGAGGGCGAAGAAGTGGAACATGATTTTCAAATTGACAGAGTGGAGGAAGTGAAGTGATGTTTACAGTCAAGATTGGCAAGGTTACGCAGAAGTTCGATGTGTGGGAGGACGCCAAGGCCTTCGCAGAGAAGGAGTCCTGGCTCCAGGCTAAGCCCGCTCGTATCTATAGCAATCAGGGCATGGCATACGTAGAGGTACCGTGAGTTTATGGGGCATCCGCAGCTATTTTAATCACCCCTTCTGTTTGTAAACCCTGCGGGTGCCCCGGTTGACAAGCTGGATAGAGATGCTATTATACGGTATAAGATGAGGAGCAGATTATGAACAGGGCACTCGCAGCAACCTTAGTCATGTTGTTTAACTCCGTTGTTGTAAACGCTGCGGGTGCCCAGACCTACGAAGCAGAAGCTGAGCCGCAGGGTTCTATGGTTGAGCAGAATGCTCGAGATGCTATCTGCGAGTGGTCTTACAAGGGACAGAGCGGTATAGAGAAGTGCCACATTATCGCGATGGGTACTCATGGTACCGGTGGCGACGAAGTTATGGTGTTTAAGATGGATGGCAAGACATTCGCTATGAGCATCGAGGGCGGCAAGCGTATTGCCCAGATCGGCTCGGGCGGCTTTTGGAACTTTAAAGAAGAATGGCACGGCACGTTCCGTGAGTGGTTCAAGATGCTCAGCAACGAGAGCATGACTGCTAAGACTACCTATAAGCTGAGCAACGGATACACTATCAAATTGGTGTACTAAGGGCCGGTTGACAAGTGCCTAGATGGTGCTATTATACGGTATAAGATGAGGAGCAGACAATGGCTACAGACTGTGAGAGTGCTATGACCTTCATCCTTGGCCAGGCCACAGATGATGATCTTAGATTGATATGGCAGGCTGTGAAGCAGCGCCGGCAGTGGTTGACGAAGCAGAATATCCGTGCTACTGTTATCGGTGACACTGTTTCGTTCACTGGACGCCACGGCTTGACCCTTACGGGCACCGTGACTAAGGTGATGCAGAAGAACGTCCTGGTTAATACGGGACGCGGTGTTTACAGAGTTCCGGCTAACATGCTAACAGCCGGTTGACAGCATCCATAGAGGTGCTATTATATGAGCATGGGCAAAACGCCCTAACACACACAGAGGAGTATAACATGTTTACAGTTGCTGGTCTTTCCCGTCAGAATGGTACGCTCAAGCTTCGCTTTGCCAATGACTTCGTTACGCGAGTCAAGGTGCTCCAGCGCAATGGGCACAAGGATATCAACCTTGTAGAGCTTCCGCAGGCTATGACGAAGGACGCTGCTGTTGCGTATCTCACCACGCTGACCGACACGTTCGGTTATATCGAAGCCCAGTCGGTGTTTGCGGACTACCAGTCCAAGAACGTGAAGGGCAAGGGTGCCGCGAAGGCGTCCAAGGAGCTCGAAGTTGAAGTTGAGCTCGAGACGGATGCTCAGAAGGCTAAGCGTGAGCGTGACGCTGCTCGTAAGCGGGCTGCTCGTGCTGCTGCTAAGACGACTGAGATCGATTACGCTACGCTCGACCACTAAGGGACTGGGGGAGAAATCCCCCTTTCTTTTTCTTGACGAGTGCCTCTAGACACTATATATTAATAGAGTAGGGAGGTAGCTATGGAGAAGCAAGAGTGCCTAGACATGCTGAATAACGCTATGGATCTTATCGAGGGCTTAGACGGTAATGAGGATGCTCTCCAGAAGGCCATGGACCACTTAGCTGCCGCAATCAGTATCATAGACAAGTATGCTATAGACGAATAAGACATGTTCCCATAGCTCAATTGGTAAGAGCGTCGGTCTCATAAACCGCAGGTTCCTGGTTCAAGTCCAGGTGGGAGCACCATGTCCGCGTGGTGGAATTGGTAGACACAAGGGACTTAAAATCCCTCGGCGTTAGGCCATGCCGGTTCGAGTCCGGCCGCGGATACCA
>JACCDW012055945.1_pt1 | contig 20878 bp, 15 predicted proteins | sample 7449781 | NCBI WGS metagenome assembly JACCDW01 (sample SAMN15323449, study PRJNA562643) | freshwater metagenome | isolation source: river surface water | place: USA:Blue River Watershed | collected 2017-08-18
ATAGTGGAGTTATGGCTGTCTATGATAGATTAATGAGAATGCGTAGATCTCCATTTCCACATATTAAATGTGAGCAATTGCTATATTATTTTTATGCTACTCAGGAAAATGTTACAGAAAACATGATTATGACTCAAGAGGCGGTATTGCGTTTAATGGACCGTGAAGATGAGACTGCTGAAGAGATCAATAATTGGGCAAAGGGCAAGGTTATAGACGGAATGACCAACCAGTTCTATTTCCATAAGTTTAAGGTATACCAACTTGAAGAGGTCCGTGATATAGTAGATTTTGGAACAGCCAGAACCTATGGTGGAAATAAGATAATTATTGATTTTGACTACCATCAATCAAATGGAATCGTCAATCCTTAATCAATCATAAAAAAGGCTGTTATACTTTACCTTGAGGAAACAAACGCCTTTTATTTCTATAGAAAAAAAAGAGGTGAAAATATGGCATATACAAGAGGTTCGAACGCTAACATTATCGTGGGTGCAGCAGCACTTTTCACATATGAAGCAGGAACACTTTCAGACGCTGACCTTCCAGCCTACGTCGATGCGGTATCTTACAAGGAGACATTGTCTTCTGATGCAGATTTCCGTAACGTAGGTTACACAATGAATGGTTTGGAACTACAATTCCAACCAGACTTTGCTGAGGTTGCAGTCGACCAAGTACTCGATGCTGCTAAACTGTTTAAGCAGGGAATGAAGGTTAATCTAAAGACCGCATTCGCAGAATCAACACTTGAAAATCTTTTGTTTGCACTTGCAGGCAAGGATGCAGATCTAACTACTGTGTCAGGAAATCCTACACTCAACATGTCAGCAGGCGATATTGGCGAATGTCCAGTAGAGCGTGGTCTTGTTGCAGTTGGTCCAGGAACTGGCGATTGTGCAGAAGGATCTAATTTGGAAAGAATTTATGCAGCATACCGTGCTCTTTCAATTGAAAGCGTAACAGTATCTGCTAAGAGAGATGCAGCAACAATGTTTGAAGTATCTTTCCGCCTTCTTCCAAACGACAATGCGTCATATGGTAAGATCGTTGATCGCACTGTAGACGTCGCATAACAAAAACTTAATAAGATTAACCCAGCCCCTTGAAAGGCTGGGTTTTTCTATTTTCTTTTTGGTATACTGTTAATATGGCAAAAAAGGTTTATAACTCTGGAGAAATTTTTGATATTAATGGTGACATTATTAGTGCGGTCCCATTAAAGATTAAATACATGAGGCCCTTTATGGATTTATTTAGTAAACTAAGTGATGCAAAAGATGAGGATGAATCATTAGATTACGTTATATCTTGTGCACACATTGCATTAGAACAATATGCTCCAGGTAAGTATAAAACAAAAAACGATGTTGAGTCAATGTTTGATCTCAAAACCATATATAAAATTTTAGAATATGCAGCAGAAATCAAATCAGAAAAAACAGAGGGCACAACAAAAGCACAAAGCGATGGTGAAACTTGGGAAACGTTAGACTTGCCAGCACTTGAGGCAGAAGCATTTTTGACGGGTATTTGGAAAAATTTTGAAGAACTTGAAGAGTCTTTATCTATGCCAGAACTTACCCTTTTATTATCCACAAAAAGAGATCTTGATTATCAACAGAAAAAATTTGATGCTGCTATGCAGGGTGTAGATTTAGAAGAAGGTAATAAATCTAATGCTTGGGAAGAAATGAAGGCTAGAGTATTTAGTGGTGGCAAAACAAACGATGGAAATGATATATTAGCCTTACAGGGTGCTAATGCTGCAAAAGCAGGGTTTGGAATTGGCATGGGCTTAGATTACGAAGATTTAACTAAATCTTGAGCGTAACTATGCTATAATTAGTAAAGTCAAAAAATGGAGGAAAAATGACTACTACAGTATATGAAGTACAAAAAGTAAAACTGATTGATGGAACAGAACTAGAACTTAAGCCACTTAGCATTTCGCTATTGCGTAAGTTTATGAAGAATTTTGATAAGATTGCAAAGGTCGCAGATGACAATGATAAGTCAATGACCGTATTGATGGAATGTGTACAAATTGCACTAGAGCAGTATAAGCCAGAATTGGCTAAGGATGCTGCAGCACTAGAGCAAAATATTGATCTTCCAACAGTCTATAAGATTGTGGATGTCGCTTCAGGTATTAAACTTGGTGAAGATTCATTTTTGAATAATGCACTAGTTTCAAACAATGCCTAATATGTAAGCAAAAAGGGGTGGAAATGAATGTCAGATGTTAATGCTAATATCAGCGTTAATATTGACACGTCTGGCGCCCTCTCGGAATTAAAAAATCTACAACGCCAGATATCTCAATTCCACTCATCGATTGCAAAATCTAGTGCATCAGCAACAATAGCACAAAGAAATTTGCAACAGGAGTTTATTAACTCTATTAATTCAACTGGTCAGTTTGCTGCTCGAATGCAGACAATTCGGACATCTGCTGAATCATTTACCAACTCACTTGAGAAAAATAAATTCTCAATGCGTGAATACTTTAGATATGGAATTGCCTCTTCTAAAACATTTGGTAAGGTTTTTAAAACAGAGTTTGAAACCATTAATAAGGTTGCTGAAGAACGTGTAAAGAAACTTCAGACTCAGTATATTAAGATGGGCAGAGATGCCTCTGGAGCAATGAAGGCTATTGCCGTCACACCTCTTACCCTTGATATGCAAGATCTTGGAACTAAAACACAGATAGCAGCACAGCGCCAACAATTATTTAACCAACTGCTTTCACAGGGAACAACCAATCTAGTTAACTTTGGTAAGAACACTCAGTGGGCAGGACGCCAGTTGATGGTTGGTTTTACAATTCCTTTAAGTATTTTTGGCTCAACCGCAGCCAAAGCCTTTATGGATTTAGAAAAGCAAGTCATTAGATTTAAAAGAGTTTATGGTGATTTGTTTACACTACCTTCAGAAACACAGGCTAACATAACTGTTATTCGTGGACTTGCCGATGAATTTACTAAATATGGTGTAGCAATTGCAGATACTATGTCTATTGCAGCAGATGCTGCAGCAGCAGGCTTTCAGGGACAAAAACTTGCAGAGCAAGTAAAAGCAGCAACAAAACTTTCTGTTCTTGGTGAGGTAGACAAACAACAAGCACTTTCTGCAACAATTGCTATGCAAACAGCATTTAAGATGAATAGCGATCAACTTGCAGAATCTATTAATTTCTTAAACGCAGTAGAAAACCAATCTGTTGTAAGTCTTCAAAATCTTACAGATGCTATTCCAAGAGTTGCTCCAGTTATCCAGGGTCTTGGTGGAGATATTAAAGACATGTCTGTTTTTCTTGCTGCAATGCAAGAAGGTGGAGTTAATGCTGCAGAAGCAGCAAACGGTTTAAAGTCTGCTCTTGCTTCTATGATTAATCCAAGCAAGGCAGCAAGAGAAATGCTTAATGGTGTCAATATTGATCTTAACGCTATTGTTTCTAGAAATGAAGGAAACATCATGCGTACAGTCCTTGACCTTGCTGATGCAATGAAACAGTTAACACCTTTAGCAAGACAAAGAATTTTAGAGCAACTATTCGGTAAGTTCCAGTTTGCAAGAGTATCTGCATTGTTTGATAATATTGCAAAATCAGGATCACAAGCATCTCAAGCACTTGAATTAGTAAAGATGTCATCCCAAGATCTTGCAGCAATTGCCAATAAAGAATTAAATGCTATTGAAGAAAATGCTGCAACTAAATTTAGCGCAGCAGTTCAATCACTAAGAGCATCTCTTGCTCCAGTTGGAGAAGCGTTCCTCAAAGTTGTTACACCAATTATTGAGTTTTTTACAAAGATTGCAGACAAGTTTAATAATCTTTCCGATGGTACTAAAAAAGTAGTAACGACCCTTGTTACATTATTTGCAGGTGTTGGACCAGTTGTTCTAATGCTTGTTGGTCTTGTTGCTAACTTTGGTGGACAACTTTTAAAGATGTTTGGTTTATTGAGAAATGGTTATTTAAAATTAACTGGGCAGTCTAAGTATCTTGGAGAACAAACCCAATATTTAACTAATGAACAAATTCAGGCAGAGGCCGTAGCACACTCACTTGATCAGGTTCATGCAAGACTAACACAAAGATTTACAGTTGAAGCAGATGCAGTAATGAATTTGAGAAATGCCTATATTGAAGCAGCAGCAGCAGGATCAAGATTTGCATTTAATAATCCAGGCATGATGATTCCACAATCTAGACAACCAAAGAAATTTGCAGATGGTGGAATTGTTCGTGGTCCAGGAACTGGAACATCAGATTCTATTGTTGCCAGAGTTTCTAATGGTGAAGCAATTATTCCAGCAAAGTCTGTTGCTAGACATCCAGACTTGGTTAATTCTTTGGTATCTGGAAATATTCCAGGATTTGCTGGAGGACTTTTCCCAACATTGGGAACTGTACTTGGTGGAACATTTAAATCAAGAAGATATTCTCCAGTAGCAATGATGGCTCCAGGAAACACTCCTGGTGGATTTGGTATGGATAGAGAATGGCTTACTTCAAGTGAAGAGGCCAAAGCATCTTTTGCTGCATCAATTAAAACAGCAATGATGATGGAACAAGATATTAAGGTTACACAAGCAAACTATAAAAAGTTTGGTCAAGATTTAACACCAGTTTTAGATAATATTTTTTCAATATTTAGAGATGGCGTTACAGCAGATGTAACAAATGTTGCTCAAGTTGGTAAAACTCAATACCCATTAATTATCAGAAGTATTGAAGAAATGGCACAATCAGGACAAATTACTGCAAGAGACATGCAGTCAATGTCTATTGCTGTTCGTAAGTTGCTTGACCCATTAGAAAGTGATTTAACTCAACAAAATCTACAACGAGTAGAACTATCAATTAATGAGGCTGGAGAACATATTGTTAAGAGAGCCTCTACAGAAAGATTTGGAGTAAGTTATAAAGAGCAAATAAGAAGATCATTTGGATCAGAACTTGCTATGAGAGGTTTACCAATGCCTCAAGATTATCCAGGATCTTATCAATTTGCACACGTTCCATATTCACCAGCCACAACAAATTATGTAGAACCATTCTTACGTAAAAAAGCAGGTGCAGGATCTGCAATTGAGCAACAGGTTATGCAGCAATTAAGAAATGGTGCAATATTTAAAGAGGGACAAGTTTTAATTGAGCAACAAGCCATGCAGGTTGGTCGAGTGGCAGTTGGAGCAGTTGCTCGTGGAGCAGGAACAAATTCTCCATCACATTTCACTGATCAAACTGGTCAAGATATTGATAATGGATTAATTATTGGTATGGAAAAAAGATCTGGTGCAGTTGCTGCAGCAGCAGCAAAGGTTGCATCAGGAGCAGTAACTCAATTTGAACAAACTGCATCTGGACTTATTGTTCCAAGGGGAACAGTCAGTTCTACAGGTGGTGGACTAACACTTCGACCTGGTGAATCTCCTGCAACATATAGCGAAGATGTTATGTTTGGGCCTCAACCAAAACAATCTTTGCGTGGCAAGATGACAGGGGCATACAGAAATTTTAAAGCACAACCAATAAAAGCAAAAGCACAAATGATTTCAGGTGGCGCTATGCGTGGTGGCATGGTTGCATCAGGAGCAATGCTTGCTGCATCAATGATGCCTGGCCCAATTGGACAAATTGCTCAAGCAGCAGCACCAGCAGTTATGGGGATTCAATCATTGGCCATGGCTCTGCCAATGCTAACTAATCCAGTTGGTTTAGCGGTAGCAGGAGTGGCTGCAGTTGCTGCAGGATTCTTCTTCTTACGTAAAAAGCAACAAGAATATATCAAACATTTAGAGGATGCTGGTAAAAAAGAAGCAGAAGCACGACTTGGAAATATTGAGTCAATTAATGCATACTCAAGATATGTTGGAGATAAAGCCCTACCTTCTGAGCGCCAGTTTAATCGTGTAGGAGATAAACGCTTTATTGATGCTGATCTAGCAAAAGCAGCAAACTTTAGAAAGTTTTATGCAGAAGAAGGAAAAGCAGTTGGTCAGCAACTTTCTGGAAGAGTTGGCAAAGCAAACGCACTAGATATTTCGGCTACAGATGTTGCAAAAAGAGCAGCAACATTTGGTCTTGGTCCAGCAGACATTGCTGCCAACATTAAAGCAGCAGCAGAACTTAGTGGTGTAAGTGAGATTAAACTTAAGGCCAAAGTTCAAGAGTTGTTGAGTAAAGATGGCAAAGACATCACTAAAGAACCACTGTCGATTGATGCACGTATTAATTATTTAAGCAAGGCATCTGAGGCAAGTTTAGCAGTTATTCAAAGAAAAATTAGTCAGATTAAACCATATTCTGTTGCTGTTTCAGAAAACTATGCTAAAACTAAGGATGCTGATGCAGCAAACCAAGCAGGAAGAGATGCTATAGAAACAAAAATTAAAAATACAAAGTTTGCTACAGTAGCACTTACTCTAGCCATTGAGGATCAAAAAAATTCATTAGCACTTCTTAATGGAATGTATGTGGATGGAAAAATTAGCGTAGAGCAATATAATACAGCCTATGCAGCACAAATGGTTGTTTTCCAAAACATCAAAAAAGCAACTGATGATCTTGTTAAATCGTTGGACGCTGTTGACTCAACTGGAAAAGCATCTGAGGCTGCACTATCAGATTTAGCAGATCAAGTTTTTGCATCACTTGAAAAAACAAATAAAAAAGTTGCTAAATTATTAAAAGAAACAATTACAAAAAGCATACCAAAAAATATGCGAAGCGAAATTCTTATTGCTTATGCACAAGGAAGTTTAAGTCCAGCAGACATTTTACAAATTGATACTATTCTTAAAGAAATGAATGGAAAAACTACTGAGCAAAAAATTAAATTTGTTGCAGATCTTACTGGTATTTCTGAGGCACTAAGATTGCAATTACAACTAAGTGTTGCATTAGAAAAGCAAGCAACAGCAGATGCACTTTATACAGCAGCAAAAACTAAGGGTGGTAAGGCTCTTGGTGGATATGCTTATCGTGCAGCACAGGCAAGAAAAGAAGTTGAGGCATTAACTAAAGCAATTGAAAATGGTGGCAAGGTAACACCAGATTCACCTGAAACTCCAGGCACAAAGGGAATTAATGATAACTCTGGAAGTGGAACCAATCCATTTGCATTTATTGATGATCTATTAATGAAGTTGAAGAGAGTTAGACTGGCTTCTATTAATGCTACTGGTGGTGTAGGTGCCTTTATTAAGGCCCTTAAGGGTGATTTAACAGGGTTTAAAGGAACTGATGAGTTATTACGTGCAGGTGGGGCTACACAGTCCTTTATTGACATTGTAGGTGGACTTGATGCAAAAACCTTTAAGGCTGTTAATGGAACAAAAAATAGACTATATGCTCTTGGTAAAGATGGCAAGGTAATATTTGGAGATCTTGGTCAGGCTATATTAAAGTTTACTAAAGAAATTGAATTTGGAACATTTGTAGATCAACAACAAAATATTGTTAAAAATGCACAACAACAAGTTTCTGTTTATACTAAGTTGGCAGGATCTGGTTTAAGTGCTTCCAAAATTATGGAAATACTAGGAAATGATGCATTGGTCGCAGCACTAAACGCAGAAAAGGTTGATAGTCAAGATTTTAAAGATTTTATAAAGGGTGCAAAAGAAGCAGATTCAAATGTAAAAGAACTTGGTAAAACATTAAAAATTCTTCAGTTCCAAGATGCACAGCAAAAAGAAACGGCAGCAGACAAACTCGATCAATATTTTGCAGCACAAGAAGCAATTGTCAGAATGCAACAAAGACAAAATTTTGTTGCAGCACAAGGAATGTCTCCAGAAAAATATGAACAAGCAATTGCTGCAAAACAACAAGAGGCAAAAGCACAACAGACAGTTGTTGATGGAATTCAAAAAGAGATTGATGCTGAACAAGAACTGGTATCTAAATATAACCGTGGTCTTGATTTAATTGGCAGAGAAGAAGACAAGATTAATAAGGCTTATGATGAAAAACTCAAAGCAATTGATGATCAAGTTTCAGCACTTGAAGATGTTAAAAAGGTTAACCAACAGATACTTGATCAACAAAATAAGCAAACAGATTTGGCTGGTGCTTTAAGTTCTGGTGATATTGGTGCAGCAGCAAGAATTGCACAGGAAATGCGATCAGCCTCAGCACAAAATTCACAAGATGCATTAATATCTAATCTCGGAAAACAAAAAGATGCTTTAGAGTTAAAGAAGCAAAAAGAAATAGATGCAATTCAAGTTGAAATTAATGGAAAACTTTATACTCGTACTGAACTACAAGATTTGATTCAGTCTAAAGAAGACAATATTTATAATATTGAGCAATTAAGATTAAAACCAGCACAAGATCTTTTAGATAAAAAACAACAAGAAATTGACAAAATGCAAGAAATTATTGATAAATATAATTTTGATATGACAAATGCAATTAATAATATTGTTGATGCTCAAGGTAGAAGTAAGGCAGAGTGGGAAGCAATTAATGCTGTAATTGATACAACAGCAGAATGGCTTGGAGAAGAAGGTTTGCTTGGGCTAGGAGATGATATTGCGTCAGGTGTACTTAGTATTGAAGATGCATGGAAAAAGGTTCTTGCTGCTATACAGGCTGCAGCAGCAGCACAAGCAGCAATGACTGGAGCAAAATCAGTAACAGCCACTGGTGGCGGTGGTGGTGGCGGTGGTGGTGGTGGCAACCCTGGAAATATTGACACTGTAAATAAAACAGTTACGGATCAAACAAATACATTAATTACTGCAATTAAGAGTGGAACCCAGACCAATCTTACAGCAGGTCAAATTGCAAATCAAATGGCTGATTCCTTACTAAAAGATAAGGCAGCCACAGCAGCGCTTGGTGGTGTTGCTGGAGTTATGTCATCAGCACGATATACTGGTCAAGCAATTCAGTACTATGCACAACAAGCAGCAGCAGAAAAACAAGCAGAAGCACTTCAAAATCTTAAAAGAGCAGAGGCTGCTGCAAAAGCAGAAAAGATCGATTCCTACTATCGATCAAGTGGTGGGATTATTCCAAAATACTTTGTTGCTGGTGGGTATGCAAGAGGAACAGATACTGTTCCAGCAATGTTAACTCCTGGAGAATTTGTTATGAGCAGGTATGCCGTAAATACACATGGAGTTGGCACTCTAAAAGCAATGAATAATGGTCAAAGTGTTGGCGATTCAGTGTATACTTATAACTTAAATGTTAATGTTAAGTCTGACGCAAATCCAAATGAAATTGCTCAAACAGTAATTGCTCAGATTAAGCAAATTGATTCACAAAGAATTAGGGGGATTAGAAAGTAATGGCATCATCATCATACATGGCTGGAAGAAGAAAGTATGCTAGACCACAAGCAATGCTTTGGTCAGAAAACTCTGGCACACTTACTAATGGACTATACGTTCCTAATGGCTATGAGATTAATTCAGATACTGGTGCAGAGGCTGACACAACCCTTTTTAATCAGTTTTTAATTTTGTCTGACGATAATCGTGATCCAATTTCTATGTCACCAACAAGAATTGAAAAAAGAGAGCGAATGATTAATGGCAGAATGAGGTCTTATCATATTGCAGATAAATTAACTATTTCAACAAACTGGACATTGCTACCATCAAGGTCACACTATACTAATCCAGACTTTAACTCTACAAATGGCAAATCTGTTTATACTGGAAATAATTCTTTTGAGTACACATCTGACGGTGGCGCAGGAGGAGTAGAAATTTTGGATTGGTATGAAAATCATAAGGGATCCTTTTGGGTTTTTCTATCATACGATAAGTATTCTAATTTTGGAAAAGATGATCCTGCCTACGGACATCTTGGTCAATATAATGAACTAGTAGAAGTTTTCTTTTCAAATTTTAATTATAGTATTGAAAAAAGAGGCGGATCAAATTTTGATCTTTGGAATATATCTGTAACGTTGGAAGAGGTATAATGTGTTTCAAAATGCCGAACTTAAAAATTTTATAGAAACATCTTCAGTTGTAAGAACTCAGTCTGCAATTATTGCAGAATGGAATATGAATATTGCAAACAATATTTTTAGAATTGGAAACTATAGATATAGACCAACAGATGCAGATGGAACAAAATACAAAAATATTGTAAATAATTTTGACCCCAATGATACTGGGTCTTTTTATACTGGTGCTACAGATGCTGACGTTGTTGTTGATGGTGGATATGATAACTCCGATATGCCAATTTCTTTTGTATCAACCAAAGATAAAATTAAAATGCTTTATTCTTTAGAAGATTGTTTTAAAAAGTTTAGACCACGATCTGGCATTAATAAGGCACGTTTTTTTGAAGGAAGCAAAATTCATCATGTTAATAAAAGCATGTCGCAAAGACCAAGATACTATATGTCAGAAAAAGAAGATCAGTTTAAATATTGGTCATCATATAGAACTGAAAGTGGAGTTGAGTATGGAATTGCAAACCACTTTATAAACGGACAAAACTATATTGATGATGCTTGTCCCTTTATTGTTTATAAAGATGTTATTCCAGCAAACAGAATTATTATTAAAATGCAAACAAATGTGGGGTCTGTTGACCTTGGTCCATTTTCAAACGCTGCAGGTTCATTCTCAGATCCATTGTTTGGTGATGCAAATAGCACAACTCCAGTTAGATGGAAAGTTCAGTCTTTACAAAACAACACATGGGTTGATTTAATTTCTTTTAATAGTTCTTCCAAGCGCTTGGATGGTACAAACATTATTAAGTCTGACGGGTATGTAGAACTTGCTTATGGATTAATCATTCCAGAAAAATATTTAGATGTGTTTGTTAAAGCAGAAGAATATTCGTCAATTGCTTTATTGCCAGAGCAATCAGTTAATGGATATGCCTATCTAATTAAAGAAAATGAAACAGATATTGGAAAGTATTATGTATGGTTTGATGGTGCCTATCAGACCTTTACCCCAACATATGGTTGGTACCTTCAAGAAGAAACTGTAGATCGTTTAACAAATTTTGTTACAGATTTAACATCACCAATTATATATCAAAATCCTTTGACTCAAAAAAACTCATATCGTGAGTTTGAGTATTTATCAGGAATTAGGATTGTTGTTGATACAATGAACAAGCAGGATTCAACTTTTGATTTAATTGAGTTGTCTCCAAGATTAGCGGTAGATCTATCTGATAAAACGCTTGACGCAAGTATTAATAAGACTGCTGGAGACTTGGGTACAGCAGGATTACCAGTAGGTCAACTTTTGGCTTCTACAGGATCAATAACACTTTTTGACTATGACCAAGCCTTTAATACAAACAACGAATCAAGTATTGTAAATAAATATATTACAAATAATATACAAATTAAGTTTTATGACATAGTTGTTGATGTTGATGGATATGATTATTTTGTACCAATCAAAACGCTTTACTCTGAAGGGTTCCCATCAACAAGCACCTACGATAGACAAGTTACTTTAAATTTAAGAGATATGTACTTTTATTTTGAATCACAAACTGCTCCACAAATACTTTTAACAGATGCTTCTTTAAGTTCTGCAATTGCAATATTGTTAGATAGTATTGGTTTTTCAAATTATGTATTTAAGAGAATTGATGATGAGCCAGAATTAATTATTCCATATTTTTATATTGCGCCAGATCAAAGTGTTGCACAAGTACTTAATGATTTAGCAGTATCAACACAAACAGCAATGTTTTTTGATGAATATAATAATTTTGTTATGATGACCAAAGATTATTTAATGCCGTCAGAATCACAGAGAGAAACCGATTTAACGCTGTATGGATCTATAGATTTTGAAGATTCTGGGCTAGTCGAAAATAAAACAACAAACACAAAACTTGCAAACATTATTGAAGTTGCATCACAGGAAAACTCTGTTTTTAATGCTGGCGCTATATCATATGAAACAAGATATATTCAAAAAACTTTTGGATCACTCAGACAGGCAAGCATGATTGATCAAGATAAAACTTGGGTATATAAGCCAGTTCTTTTGTGGGAGGTTTCTGGTTCACAATCAACAAAGTCTGTTAATGATCAGGTGGGTACGCAGTCCAGTTATGTGTTAAGCGCAATACCACTTAATTCTAATTTAACTGATGCTATTCCATATGTTTCTGGAAATAAACTTATTAATAATACTATGGATCTTGGCGAAGGCATTTATTGGTTAACAAGAAACTCAGGATATTTTTATGCAAATGGCGAAGTAATTAAATATGATGCAGTGCAATACAACGTTTCTGGTGTTGGAAATGTATGGATTAAAAATGGACAAGAATACCAAGATTATTTTTCAAAGATTAGTTTTAACGGAAAAATCTATCCAACTGGTCTGATAAGAATCTATGCTGAACCAAACTATGAAGTTATTAATGATATATATGTTTTAAAAAATGGACCAGTTGCAAAACACGGTAGAGGTCAATTTGGCAGTGCAATTGTTAACCATAGTGCAGGAATTAATTCTTATTGGTCAGACAATGCAAACGTTCGTGGTTGTACAATGAAATCTGAAAATCTTTTTAGTATAAACAACCAATCAAATCAAACAACTCCATATTCATTAGGTGCTGCTGGTATTAATAATTCGCTTGCAATTAAATCATCAAGAAATGGAATTATTAAAAACTTTTTAGCAAACAGTTACATAAGCGAATCCGATGTCAATAAACTTTTATCTACACAGACTGGTAGCATTCAGTCTTCTGCTTTAGTACTAAATGGCCCACCATTTGGAACAACAGAAGCACCACTTGATTTTATTTCTTATGTTTACAAGCCACTAACAAATAAGTATAGACATTTTGGTACTAGAATGAGAATTATTGGAAAAATTGAAAACAATGAAACTCGTGGACAAACCCCTATTGGTAGTGAAACATATTATGTTGTTACTGGCTCAAAACCAGATCAGGGCGTTAATATTGGTGGTGGTTCTGGTGGTCTTGCTGTCATGGTAAATCCAGAAACAAATAACGGCTACTACTTTGAACTAATTGCACTAACAGAAAACAATATTAATAATTATACAAGTGGGTCAGATACAATTCATAATATTATCTTTTATAAAATTGCAAAAGATCCTTCCTCTAGCCAGGCTATACCTATTAAACTTTGGGGTGGTCTATCTAATGTAATTGTCGATGATGGTAAATTTACTGGTCAGTATAGAATGGTTGGGGAGCAAAATCCAACGGTATACGATCTTGCAGTAGAGTATCAAGACATTGGGTCTATAAGAAGATTTTATTTATACGTAAACAATAAACTTATTACAACAGTAGATGATATAAACCCAATGCCTATTTATAATAATATGGCTATTTTTACTAGAGGTGCATCTAGATGTATGTTTGAAAATGTTTACGCTTTAACTAATAACTATTCACAAAATACCACATTCAGTCTTGATACACCTGCACTTACTGCAATTCAAGATGAAGAGATCAATGCAAACGAATCATTCAGCAAATATGCCATGAGTGGAATTATTCAATCTACATATCTTTCTGGTCTTAGTCCATCAGAACCTCCGCAGTATAATATATATTTTGATGAGTTTGGAACTATAATGAGAGAGGCAGCATACTTTAATATTAGATATGACAAAGCCTATCCAGCATTATATTCTAAGATTTCTCCTACATTTAATAGAATCAAGGGCTATACTGTTTCTGGTTTTATGTCTGGTTCATATGGCGCAGAATTTTTGATTTTTAATTCTACAGACACAGCGTTAAGTTTAGATGAGACAACTGGAAATTATTTAAGAATTCAGGGGGTTACCTTTACACAGCAATCATCCAATGAAATTACTGTGGACGGATATTTTAAAAAAATGAGTGACTTTACAAATACTGAATTTGCTAATACTCAGTTATCAAAGTCTCCAATTAGATATGACAGTGATTATGAAGATATTAAAGTTAGCAGAATGACTTATGGCAAAAATGATTTTTCTTTAAATGCGCCATATATACAAACAACAGATGATGCCGAATCTTTGATGGCTTGGATTATTTCAAAGATTATGAAGCCTAGAAAGTCTGTTGGTTTGAGAATTTTTAGTACACCAACAATTCAATTGGGTGATATTGTTAATATTGAGTATAAAGATGAAAATGGCGTTAACCAGATAGCACCGTCAACAACAAGGTTTGTAGTATATAATATAGAGTATGCAAAAACTGCAGAAGGCCCAGAAATGACTATTCATTTAAGTGAGGTGGCATAATGGTTGATCCAGTACCAAGTGTACCTAAGATAGTTCCATCATCGTCTACCTCTGGTGTAAAAATACCAACCAAAGATATAATTCTTTATAATGATGAGTCTACACCAATCGAGGTAATGACCGATTTGATATTTGAAGAAATCGGTGGTCAAGAAATTATTAATATTGCAAGAAATGATATTATTAATGGACAGAATGTTATTTATCAACCAATTAAAAATTTAACCAGTCTTTATTTACAATATAACCCACAAAACATTTTAGGACTACAGAATACATCAAATGAATATTTTAAAAAGTTTCCTATAAAGTTGGAGGATAAAATCCCAACTGAGGGAACTGGACCATTTGGTGAGATTGTTTATATAGATACTGATACTGGAAATATCATTATTAATGTTATTAATCTTGCTGATGATGAGCAAGTTGAAGTAGAAATTCTTAATGGTGGATCTATTTTTAATGATACAATATATGAGGTGGAAAATTAATGATAACTAATGATGGAAAAAATATACTTGCAAAATATTTAATTGGTCAAGCACCAGCCTATGCGTCATATATTGCCGTTGGTTGCGGTGCAAAGCCAGTAAATACTGACTCTGTGCTTGGAGATTATTCTCTGAAGGATAGTTTGGATTTTGAGATGTTTCGTGTACCAATTACTTCTCGTGGGTATGTTAAGGAAAACAATGTTTCAAAAATTGTTTTGACAGCAGAATTGCCATCAGAAGAGCGGTACGAGATTTCAGAAATTGGTATTTATTCAGCAGGATCAAATCCAGCAGCAGGGGCGTATGACAGCAAAACACTGTATGCTTTTACACAAGATGAAAATTGGGAACACCACACATCAACAGTTGCTACTGCAATTCCAATCATATATACACCGCTTGACAGCGAACTCGATGACAATGTGATAGATCAGCCATATTCTGTTTTTCAAACAAATGCTGATAATAGAATTTTTACTAATACAAACAGACTTGTCAGATATGAAAGATGTAGGTTTTTTAACAATACCGTTATGCTTGCTGGCAATTCTGCTAACTTAACTCTAGATGGATCAAATCATTTAGAGGTTGGTGCGAATTCAGAGCATATACATTTAACTGGAGCCACCCTAGATTTTAATAAAAATTCTGCAATAGATGAGTTAAAGTTTGCATTTTCCATTGCCAACAAAGATGGTGGGTCTAGCGCAACTCCAGACGAGGTAAGAATTCTTCTTGAGTTTGCCTCTACTGATCTTGTTAATACTGGAGAGTATGCAAAATTTGAGGTTATCTTAAATGCAGAAGATTATAATTTTTCTACAAATCGATATTTTGTTGAAACAAAACAACTTCAAGAATTAATTAAAAGTAGTGGATTTACTTGGAAGAGTATTGACGTTGTTAAAATTTATGCGTCTGTTATTAATAATGGAGTTCCTTCAGAAGATTTTTATGTTTGTTTAGATGCAATCAGATTTGAAAATAAAGGAACATCAAGTCCTTTGTATGGAATGACTGGGTATTCGGTAATTAAAAGTCATAATGCTGAAACAATTGTTAAGCCAGCAAACACAACAAACTATATTGAATTTAGATTTGCTATGGATGTGCAGTAATGGCAGATGCTGGAATTCAAAAGGTAATTATACCAAAAGCATCTTTGCCATCATATTTTGGTACAGAACAAAAATATATTGTCAGATATAGAATTGTGTCAGAAGATAAAAATAGAACATCTCACTGGTCACCACAATACAAACTTTCTGCTGCATCTCAAGCACCAATTAACTATTCAATCAATGTTGATAATCCTCATCACACTGCAACAGTTGTATGGGAAAATGTTAAAGATGTTACAGAATATGATATTTATGTCAAATGGGATAATGCAGCATGGAATTATATAACAACGGTTGCAACTACATCATATGCAGCGTTAACAACTGGACATGACCATATTCAAGTTGCCGTTCAGGTACCAACATTTCCTAAACAGAGATTTGCTGGCGCCACCTTATTTGAGATCCCACTTACGAACGTTTAATGGTATAATTGATATATGGCTAAAGTACCACTACCCGACAGAGGACAACCCCTAGATGTGTCCTATATTTCTCAACTAGCAAAGGCTTTAAATGACCTTGCGTCGCAAGTTTCACCATCAAACTATAAATATGTTACTATTGATACGCCAAATACAGGAAAGCAAAGTGTTAAGGCATCTGAAGCCAGAATTCTTGGCGGATATATTGATGTAGTAAATAGTGCAACTAAGAGTGCTGGCAATGAAGTGTCTTTCTCTTATGACTTTCCAACAGATTTTAAGTATGCCCCAATTGCAACAGTTACACCTATTAACGTTGGTGGTACAGACGCAGGTAAAAATGTTTCTGTTATTTTAAAAACTGTTACTACTTCAAAAGTTGAAGGAGTTGTAAGATTTAATTCTACTGGAGATCTTTCTGTAGCAGTTAACATAATCGTAATTGGAATACCTAATTGACAATAAATTGTTTAAAATGTACACGAAGAATGTTTGTTGATCGGCAATATACAAAACCAGATCATCTTGAGGCATATTGCCTTTATTGTGGATCAAGAAGATTCTTTCATCCACCGCAAGACTCACAAGAGGGACTATGGCTACTAAAAAAGGAACAACAGAGAGCGAAGGCTACAATCTCAAACCTGTAATTCCTGGAAATAAAAAGGTTTGGTTTTTGAATAATGATTTAGTTAGAGTTCATCACTTTAATAAATCAAATGGCATAATGTCTGTTTATAATATTACTCAAGATAGAATTGAAAGTTGTTTAATTAGTGATTTTAAAAATAAAAGAGAACGTGCATACACTGTTGGAGAAACTGCGGAATTAGTGAATAGACATAAAAAGTATATGCCATCATTAATGAAACGAGGAGTCATTCCATTTCCCACAGGATCGCAAAAGGGTGGGGCTAGAGGTTTTCAAGTAAGATCATACTACTCTGAGTCGCAAGTAAGAGAGATTCGTGATATACTTGCTACATACCATATTGGTAGACCAAGAAAAGATAATTTAATAACAAATGATATTACACCCACAAAGGCTGAGTTGACACGTCGTATGGGTGATGGTATACTTACATATACGAAGACAGAAGATGGACGGTTTGTTCCAATTTGGAACGAATCTATATAACAAAGGGGTATGAACATGGAAGAAACTAAAGTATCTGTTACTTTAGGCTATACGCTTAATCTTGGAAATTTCCAATCTCTTAGACTAGACCTTGGTGTTGTAGACAACAAGAGAGATGGCGAAAACACTGACCAGGCTTTTGAGCGTGTTTATAAGTTTGTTGAAGATAAACTAACGGAAAAGATTAAAGAGGCTCAAGCGGAGGCTGCAGAAGGATAATGGCAGAACGCAAAGACCGAATGGCTTTGCTCAGTCGTTATAGCAAGCACCATACTAGTAAGTATGAGATTAAGCCATCTTTAAACTTAAACGTAGAACAATGGGCAGCAGATGCACTCATTGAATCGTATGGAATAGGAGTTTGCTATGATCTACTTAGTTATTATTTTAATGTCGCTCAGTCTCCTAGTTGGAATTACTTTGCGTACAATACAGAAAAAATATTACAAGCAAAATTAGAAAAAGAAAAAGACGACTCTGAAAGAGCAGAAAGAAGAAAAATGGCAAGGAAGTGGCTAAGTGAATAACACAGAAGCAAAACTAATTTCTGCCGTACTAACAGACAAGCAGGTTCATGTACTTCTTCAGGCTAACGTCGATAATTTATTAAGAACCCATAATGACGTGTGGCAATTTATTAGAAATTATTTTGAGCACAATAGTTCAGTTCCACCAACATCATTGGTTGTTGAAAAGTTTAGAGACTTTCAGCCTATTGATGGTATTGGAGCAACAAAGCACCATCTAGAAGAATTGCAGACAGAATATTTAACAGACAGTTTAAAGGATATTCTTAGATCTGCTGCTACAGAAGTACAACAGGGCAATGGAAACCAAGCGCTAGAAGTTTTAATCACACAAACATCTGAATTAAAAAAGAATACTTCTGCAATCAGGGATATTGATGTAACAGACTTAGAGTCTGCAGTTGCCTACTTTGAGTCAGTAAAAGAACAACAGGCACTTGGCAAAGTTGGAATTAAAACAAACCTACCAGGGTTTGATAATTACTTACCAGCAGGAATTATGCCAGGACAACTTGGAGTCTTCCTTGCATATCCTGGAATTGGTAAGTCTTGGATGGCGCTTTATTTTGCTGTTCAAGCATGGAAGCAGGGAAAGTCGCCATTAATTATTTCATTAGAAATGTCTGAAACAGAAGTTAGAAATCGTGTCTTTACAATTATGGGTGAGGGTCTATGGTCACATAGAAAATTATCTAATGGTGAAGTTGAATTAGATACTTTGAAAATGTGGCATGCCAAGCATCTTGCAGGAAAACCAGAGTTTCATATTATATCTAATGATCAGGGTGGAGAAATTAACCCATCAGTTCTTCGTGGAAAGATTGACCAATATAAGCCAGACTTTGTAATCGTTGACTACTTGCAGTTAATGGCTCCTAATCAAAAGTCAGATAATGAAACGGTACGAATGAAGAACCTTTCACGAGAACTTAAACTTATGGCTATTGGTGAAGAAGTGCCAATTATTGCAATTTCATCTGCAACACCTGATGATGTTAATGATCTGTCTACTGTTCCAACATTAGGGCAAACTGCTTGGTCTAGACAAATTGCCTACGATGCAGACTGGGTTATTGCTCTTGGACGAAGCCAGAATAGTGATGTTATTGAGTGTGCTTTTAGAAAAAACCGTAACGGGTTTATGGGTGATTTTTTAGTTCAGGTTGATTTTGACAAGGGTTATTACCGTTATAAAGACTTTGAAGATAAGTAGTTATAATATGGCATGGAAAATTTTCACCACAAGCCCATTAAGATATTCCGTTTGGACGGGGTAATACATGATGAATCTGCGCTTGGTAGACTCAAAAATGAGTATACACGCCTACTCATTTCAGAAATGCGGAATTGTGGATATGTGCCAAGAATTGACATTGACCCAGATTTTACGATAGACTATAATGAAAAGAAGCAGTATTTTGAGTTTGAAATATCAGTACATGGAGTATACGCAGGGAAGAGGAAAAGTGAATGGATCTTAGGGATAGACGTAAACAAGCCAATCTATATACAAAAGAGCAAATCAAAAGAGTACTCTCAGGAGCAGGTGTAACAGTTGAGTCTGAGGTAGACTCCGACTATATAATCTTTTGTCCATTTCACAATAATAACAGAACGCCAGCAGGCGAAATTGATAAAACAAATGGAACATTTTTTTGTTTTGCTTGTCACAAAATTGCTGATCTTATCGAGTTTGTAATGCATATGACTGGCAGAACATATTTTGAATCAATTAGATTTATTAAAAGCAAAGAAACAGAGCAGGACCTAGAGCGTGACATTAATCAGAAGTTAGTACAAAAGCCAGAGTTTGTCCAGTTTGACGAATTAATATTAAAGCGTTTATATAATAATTTACTTATATCAGAACGTGCAAAAAATTATTTTAATTATAGAAAGATTAATACTCTTTCATGGGCAAAATTTTCTTTAGGGTATTCTGAAAAACAAGATATGGTTACTGTTCCAGTTCATAGTCCAGATGGAATGCCAGTTGGATTTGTAGGAAGATCTGTAGAAGGAAAAGAGTTCAAGAATACTCCAGGGCTTCCAAAAGCCAAAACACTGTTTAACTTAAATAGAGTAAAAACAGCAGATAGGGTGTATGTAGTGGAATCGTCATTTGATGCAATTAGACTGGATCAGGTTGGTTTTCCAGCAGTTGCAACACTTGGATCTAATGTATCTAATACACAAATAGAATTGCTTCAAAAATATTTCAATAACATAATTGTTATTGCCGATAATGATGAGGCAGGCGGAAACATGAAAGATAAGATAATTGAAAAACTTGGCTCTCGTGTCTCTGTGATACAATTGAATAAGCAATATAAAGACATTGGAGATATGGATGACGAGTCTATCAAAGCACTTGAATTCCAATTTGACAAATCAATACAGTCTATGCTAAAATAATATAAACAACATAAAGGAGAAACAATGAGTGTAATTAAGGGATTAAAAGATATAAACGCCCTACTCGAAAAGCCAAAATATGAAAGTACAGGACAAAAGGTTCGCTGGGTCAAACTAGCGGATGGTCAGTCAGCAAAGGTTCGTTTTGTTGAAGAACTAGATTCTGACTCAGCAAACTATGCAGAAAGTCGTGGACTATCTGTTGTAGTATCAGAACACACAAATCCAAAAGATTATAAGCGCAAGGCTGCTTGCACAATGGAATCAGAAGGACGCTGTTTTGGTTGTGAGATGGCACGTAAGGAGCCAAAGTCTGGTTGGAGAGCAAGACTTCGTTTCTATTGCAACGTTCTTGTTGATGATGGACTAGAAGATCCATACATTGCTGTTTGGTCACAAGGAATTTCTAAGCAATCAGCATTTAACAATATTCGTGAATATGCACTTGATACAGGTAGCATTTCAAATCTTGAGTGGAAGTTAAAGCGTAATGGTC
>JACCDW011150456.1_pt1 | contig 20877 bp, 15 predicted proteins | sample 7449781 | NCBI WGS metagenome assembly JACCDW01 (sample SAMN15323449, study PRJNA562643) | freshwater metagenome | isolation source: river surface water | place: USA:Blue River Watershed | collected 2017-08-18
CATAGTCTATGTGAGTGGTGGAAGACAAATCCATAAATCCACTGATGGTGGAAATACCTGGAAAGCAATGCTCACAGAGCGCTTTGGCGCTGATCGTTTAAAGATTGATCCAAAAGATCCGACAGTGATCATGGCTGCTGCACCTGAAGGTGTGTTTCGTTCTGAAAATCAGGGTTTAACATGGCTCAAAGTGTGGAATGCACCTGCATATGATATTGAATTCACTCCAGGAAATTCAAAAAATGCATATGCGCTCGTAAAAGAGAATGGAAATTTCAGAATGATGCAGAGTATTGATGGCGGTAGAACATTCACAGTTCATTCTGCATTTCCATCTGATATCGTAGAACGCTCAGGCGGTCTGCTTGCAATGACACCTGCAAATCCAGGAATCATCTATGCCATTCTACTCAGCTCAGATGATATTCCGCATTTATTGAAAGGTAGAGTGGGTGGTTCATCACCGCAATGGACAACAGTCAGAAAAGGAAAAACAACAGAAATGCCAATGGATAATTGGCAAGGATATTTTGATTTAGTATTGGAAGTATCACCTACAGATTCCAATATGATTTTTACTGGAACCGCTTCATTGTATAAATCAACAAATGGTGGATCATCTTTCAGTATTATAGGTGGTTATGGTGGCAATATTCCCGTGCACCCGGATCAGCAAGACATGAAGCTGATGCCAAATGGTGATTTCTGGATTTCCACAGATGGAGGATTGACTATGTCCACGGATGCTTTTTCAAATCCGAATAATGCATTTGCAAGAAATAATGGAATCGTTGGTTCAGATTTTTGGGGATTTGATCAAGGATGGATGGAAGATATCATCGTGGCAGGTCGTTATCATAATGGCAATACTGCGATGTCAGAAATGTATCAACCTAAAGCATTGCGCATGGGTGGAGGTGAATCTCCTACAGGCTGGGTATTGCATCACAAAGAGCGACATGTTGCATTCAATGATTTGGGTAATGGATGGATTTTGCCGAAAACAGCGGCAGGAAAACCTGAAGGAAGATTTATCTACAGCAAATTCCCCAATATGGAAGAATATGGCGGAAGGCGTGGAAATCTCTTGCATCATCCCGAATACAGTTCAACAGTATTTGTAGGTGAAGGAAAAGGATTTTGGATGTCCAAAGATGCAGGCGCCACGTGGGATTTAATTCATGCATTCGACAATGCGGTTCGTTTCATGCAAATCAGTTATGTAGAAAAAGATCCCATCATCTATGCAGATATCGTAAATGAAGGGATATATCGCAGTAATGATCTCGGAAAAACATGGACTGCACTTACAAGCTTATATAGCGCACCAAATGGAACAAATGCATGGAAAGGCAGAACGCATATTTCAGTATCGCCAACGAATGGCAATGTGGTCTATGCAACATTTTCCAATGGAACATGGAGTGCAGATATCGGTAAAGTATTTCGCTCAATAGATGGTGGTGATACCTGGACGGACTTTACTGGAACAATGTCTGAATATTTGAAATGCACCGTTATTCAACCAGACAAAACAGGAAAAGACATCGCATATATGTTCACGAATGCAAAGAATGCAAAAACAGGAAAAGTGTTTTATCGCACTTCGGACATGACAGATTGGGAATTATTCAATGAAGGTTATCCTGCTGGCATGAGCGTGAATCTTGCTTTGCCATTTTTCAGAGATGGAAAAATTCGCGTTGCAGGAAATGGAAGTGTATGGGAATCACCACTTATCGAGACAGGTTATGCTCCAATTGCAAAGGCATGGGTTGGACCACAAATTGTGAATTGTGGTGAAGACACAGTATCCATGGCCGATCATTCATTATTCATCGATCGCCTTGCAAAACGCACATGGAAGATTGAACCAGCGCCATTGTGGATCAGTGATTCACATGCCATCAGACCACGAGTTGTATATGGCGCTACAGGAACATATTCCATAACACTCACATTGGAAGAAGAAGGTAAAACATATACATCATCAATTGTGCCCGTTACTGTGAAGCCATGTCCTTCCATTGAAACATGTGATAATCCCGGATTGCTTCCAAAAACAGATTGGCGAATCATGAAATTCAATAGTCAAGAAGTGAATGATCCAGGACTTGCTATCATGGCAATTGATGATGATCCTAATACCATTTGGCACACAAGATGGAGCACAGGTAATGATACCATTCCTCATGAAATGCAGATAGATTTCGGATATGAGTATAAGGTGTTCAAGTTTGCCTATCAAGGAAGAGCAAATGGTGTGAATGGTCGCGTGAAAGAAGCAGAATTCTACTTCACAAATGATACATCGAATTGGGGCAAGGCATATCCTGCAACATTTGACAATAGCAGTGCAATTCAATGGCTCACATTGGACACTGCAGGAATCAGTACGCGTTATGTGAAGTTTCGATCTTTATCTGAAGTGAATGGTAAACCATGGACAACTGTTGCAGAATTTTATGGTCTAGGTTGTATTCCACCGCAACCAAGTTCTGTGACAGAAAGCATGGATGCATTGTCTATCTATCCGAATCCTACTTCTGGCATGGTGACAATACCTATTTCGGGTGCACATATTCAGCAGATTGAAATGATTGATGCTCGAGGTAGAGTTATTCGTAATTTTGCAGTCCAACATGATCAGCATGATATTATGCTTGATTGTAGTGGAATCGGAACCGGATTCTATCATCTTCGGTTAAAAGGCAATAATGGTTCTGTGTATCGTTGCTCAATAATCATTCAATAAATACTATCATGAAACACTATATCTTACTCTGCATAGCATTAATAGGATTTTCTAGTTTTGATCTATTTTCACAAGGTTGTGTTGCTACTCGTGGCATGAGTTCTTGTGGAGGATCTAATACTACAGGTATGGGAATTAATCTCGCTCCGGGGGAATGGAATATTGTAACTGGATTTCGATATTTTGAATCATTTAGACATTTTCGTGGTGACCATGAAGAACCCGAAAGAGTTGCAAATGGTACTGAAGTATGGAATTGGTCGAGCTTTTTGGATCTAACCCTTAATTATGGTATTACTGATCAGTTCTATGCAACGGCAACATTGCCCTATATGCACCATAATCGCTCATCGATGTATGAGCATGGAGGCAATCCTCCTAATGGTCTTGGACAAAGACATTCCACAGGTTCATCTGGATTGTCTGATCTTCGTTTAGGCATTGGATACTGGTTGTTTGAGCCATTCGAACATGATTTTAATTATGCGATAGGGCTTGGTGTGAAGCTCCCTTCTGGACAGTTTGATTGTCAAGATTTGTTTTACAATCAAGGTCCCAAGCGTGATACCAATATGATGCAATTTGTGGATCAATCAATTCAACTGGGTGATGGTGGAACTGGAATTTCCATAGATATGCAGGGATATCATCCAATCACTCATGAAATTGCAATCGCAACAAATGCATTCTACTTGTTTAATCCTCGTGAAACAAATGGCATTCCCACACTCAGAAAAGATGTATTTGGCAATATATTGGAATACTCTGTTCCTGATCAGTATGGCGCTCGGATCGGAGCATTTTACAATTCAGAATCAGGTATAAGCGGATATCTTGGTGGTCGCATTGAAGGCGTTCCATCGCATGATGCATTCGGCGGAAGCCGTGGATTCAGAAGACCCGGCTATGCCATTTCTGTAGAGCCAGGTCTTTCATATAATTTCAACTCAATGTCAGTATTTATGAGTGTTCCTTTACCAGTCTATCGAAATCGTGTTCAAAGCTATGATGATTTGGAAAAGACAAGAGTAAATGGAGTCTTCACCAATGGAGATGCTGCCTTTGCCGACTATGTGATTAATGTCGGCTTCTCCTGGAGATTAGGTGGTAAAGAGCATACAATGTAAATGATCTTTCTCATGTCACGAAAGCGGAAAATTCCATAATATCGTGACATGAGAAAATTAATTCCAATACTCCTTTTGCTATTTGTCACGATTTCAGCTACTGATTCTATTCAGTTTATGAAATTGCCTGCCCTTGCTTCGCATTTTCTCGAACATAAAGCTCATTCTCAACATCTGTCCTTTTTTGATTTCTTGATGATGCATTATGCAAGTCATGATGACAATGATCAGGATCAAGAAAGAGATATGCAATTACCATTCAAGAATATGCATCAGTTTTCACAATCGATGTATTCTTGGTCAATTCAAAACCGCATCAATCCATTCGATATCATCATTGAATCACAAAGATCCGTGATTGTTACATTTGATGAAGACACGAATTATTCCCATATATCTACATCTATCTGGCAACCTCCAAAACAAGAGCAAGCATAAGTAAGAGCATTGTTCACATTTTGGAATACACATTCATGTTGAATGCCATTATTGAGTTTTCCATACGGAATAAACTCATCATAGCATTGGGCACTATTGCATTGATAGTGTTTGGCGCATATGAAACCACAAAACTCCCTATTGATGCCGTACCAGACATCACAAATAATCAAGTGCAAATCATTACGGTTGCTCCTTCATTTGGTGCGACCGACATAGAAAGACTCATAACATTTCCAATTGAACAAGCATCTAGCAATATCCCTGGAACACTTGAGATACGGAGCTTTTCAAGATTCGGATTATCGCTTGTAACTATTGTCTTTGATGATGAAACAGATATTTATTGGGCAAGGCAACAAGTAAGTGAACGATTGCAAAAAGTAAAGGATATCATTCCAAAGGGGATTGGAATGCCGGAGATGGGACCGATAACAACCGGACTCGGAGAAATATATCAATATGTGGTCAGACCCAAAAAGGGATTTGAATCGAAATATGATGCAACCGAACTTCGGACTATTCAGGATTGGTATGTGAGAAGACAATTGCTTGGCGTGCAAGGAGTGGCAGAAGTTAGCTCCTTTGGAGGTAAAGTCAAGCAATATGAAATAGCAATCAATCCATCGCAATTGCATGCAATGCATCTTGGCATTGATGATGTGTTCACAGCACTAGAAAACAATAATCAAAATACAGGTGGAGCATATATTGAAAAGGGTCCAACTCTTCTGTTCATTCGCAGCGAAGGGTTAATTGGCTCGACAAATGACATTGAAAATGTTGTTATCAAAAACACGAATGAAGGGATTCCGATTCTCCTACGTGATGTGGCTACAGTGTCGACTGGACATGCAATCCGCTATGGAGCGATGTGCTATAATGATGAGGGTGAAGTTGCAGGCGCAGTTGTCATGATGATAAAAGGTGGAAATAGCAGCGAAGTGATCCATAATATCAAAAAGGAAATTGAAAAGATTCAAATGTCACTTCCAGAAGGTGTAGTTATCGAACCATTTCTGGATAGAACAAAAATGGTGAACAATGCTATCGGTACAGTGAGTACAAATCTGATTGAAGGTGCATTGATTGTCATATTCATACTTGTGCTCTTTCTTGGAAATTTTCGGGCTGGGTTTCTTGTAGCATCCATGATTCCACTCTCTATGCTCTTTGCAATCATCATGATGAATCTTTTTGGCGTGAGTGGTAATCTCATGAGTTTGGGTGCATTGGATTTTGGATTGATTGTAGATGGTGCTGTGATTATTGTTGAAGCAGTCATGCATCAATTGGCTCATGGCAAGCGATTCAGAGGACTGAACATCACGCAAAAAGAAATGGATGAACAAGTAGGAATATCTGCAAAGAAAATGATGAATAGTGCAGTCTTTGGACAGATCATCATTTTGATTGTGTATCTACCAATTTTGTCTTTGCAAGGTATTGAAGGCAAAATGTTCAAACCGATGGCACAAACTGTTGCATTTGCTCTTATTGGTGCTTTCCTTCTTTCTCTTACATATATACCGATGATGAGTGCACTACTCATCAATAAGCGTATCTCGGACTCGCCATCTCGATCAGATATCGTTCTAGGAAAAATTGAAAGAATATATCAGAATTATCTTACTCGATTATTGCGTTATCCACGAAGGATTCTAACTCTTGTGATTATAATGTTTATCCTTTCTCTCATAACATTATTTTCTATGGGGGGTGAATTTATTCCCGCTTTAGAAGAAGGTGATTTTGCTGTGGAAACGCGCTTGCTTACTGGAAGCAATCTATCTTCATCTATAGAATACACACAAAAAGCAGCAGGTATCATCAAACATCAATTTCCTGAAGTAGAGAAAGTGGTAACAAAGATTGGATCCGGTGAAATACCGAATGATCCAATGCCAATTGAAGCAGCGGATTTGATGATTATCATGAAAGATAAAAAAGAATGGACTTCAGCATCCACATTTCCGGAAATGGCTGAGAAGATGAGTAATGAATTGAAAAAAGTACCTGGCATCACAGTAGGATTTCAATATCCTGTTCAAATGCGATTCAATGAACTTATGACAGGTGCAAGACAAGATGTGGTATGTAAGATATTTGGTGAAGATCTTGATACACTTGCTCAATACGGAGATGAAATAGGTGCTATCATTGGAGGAATCGAAGGTGCAACAGATCTCTTCATTGAGCCAATCAATGGTATGCCACAAATTATCATCAATTATAATCGTGAAGTCATAGCTCAATATGGATTGACAATCGCACAGGTCAATATGATTGTAAATTCTGCATTTGCAGGATATACAGCTGGAAATGTATATGAAGGGGAGAAACGATTTGACCTCGTCATACGAATGCATAAACCGGAAAGAAAAAGTATAGATGATATCATTAATCTTCTTATACCACTCGGAAATGGTAATCAGATTCCGCTACATCAACTTGCAAGAATTGAATCAATAAATGGACCTAATCAAATTCAAAGAGAAAATACAAAAAGAAGAATCGTAGTGGGATTTAATGTTCGTGGTAGAGATGTGCAAAGCATCGTTGAAGAATTACAGAAAAGAGTCAATGATAAGATTGATTTTGCTCCCGGATATTCCATTACATATGGCGGAGCATTTGAAAATCTGAATGAAGCCAAAGCAAGACTCGCAATAGCAGTTCCAATAGCGCTGATATTGATCTTTGTCTTATTGTACTTTGCATTCTCATCAGTAAAACTTAGCATGCTGATTTACTCAGCAATTCCGCTTTCAGCTATCGGTGGAGTCTACTTCTTATTCTTGAGAGGAATGCCTTTCAGCATTAGTGCAGGTGTTGGGTTCATAGCATTATTTGGCGTGGCTGTATTGAATGGCATAGTACTCGTAGCGGAATTTGTACGATTACAACAATCAGGTGTAAATGATCTATTGAGAATTGTATTAATGGGAACAAAGATACGATTAAGACCTGTGCTCATGACTGCATTTGTGGCATCACTTGGATTTTTACCAATGGCTTTAAGTAATGGATCCGGAGCTGAAGTGCAAAGACCATTAGCAACAGTAGTGATTGGAGGACTATTCTCTGCAACGCTATTGACATTATTTGTATTACCTATGTTATTTATTCTCTTTGAATCAAAGAATAGCATTAAGAATGAATGGAAATATTTCATCTCATTGATAGGAGGAAAGAAATCATGAAGAATATACTCTATCTATGGGCTATGTTTATCAGTAGTCTTTGTTCTGTTCAGTCAAAGGAGATATCACTCAAGAATGCAATTGATAGTGCTATTACAAATAATCAAGAAATAAAGAATCAAAGACTATTGGTAGAGTATAGAGAAACTCTTAAAAAAGCAGGATATACGATTGAACAAGCTGTTTTGTCTGTGGATTATGGACAAATTAATAGTGCATATACAGACACAAAATTGAGCGTAACTCAACGATATCAATTTCCTACAGTCTACTCAAAACAACAATCACTATTGAATGAAGAATGGAATGCAGCTATTCTGTCAAAAGATCTATCAATTGCTCAATTGAAGAAAACAATTTCTGATATCTATCATACGATACTCATTCTTCGAAGGAAAGAATATATACTAGTGGAGGCAGATAGTATATATCAAGAATATGTTCGGATTTCGAGAGTAAGACTTGAAAAAGGGGAAAGCAATATTCTTGAAAATTCATTTCATGAAATTGAAAGGGGATCTATACAAATGCAAATGCAGGAATTACGAAATGCATTGCGAGTATATGAATTACAATTTCAGTTATTACTCAATACTAAAGAATCATATACTCCTGCAGCATATGAATTAGAAATTCTCTCTATATCTAATATAGAATCAGACATTACCTTGCATCCATTTCTTCGGCAAAGCAGACAATCCATTGAGATTGCAAAAGCAGAACAAGAATTAGAGGAATCTCGTTTTCTACCGGATCTTCTTATTGGTTTATCGAATCACAGCATCCAAGGTGTTGGTGCTGATAATGTATTGTATCCTGTCTCGAGAAGATTTAATTCCTTCTCCATTGGTATCGGAATTCCACATCCATTTGGAGCTCAGAATGCAAAAATAGAAGCTTCTAAAACAGCTGTTAAAATATCTGAATATGAATATCAATATGCATTGAAAAAACATCAGTCCGAATTACACTCAGCTTTAAGTGGAAGAGATTCAATGATCAATATCATACGATCATTAAAAGAAACACAATTACCCATTATTGAGAAAATAAGAAATGCAGCGAATGCTCAATATATATCAGGTGAAATCAATTATCTCGAGTGGACCATGGCGATGCATCAAACGATGAGTATTCAAACACATTATTTGCAGTCTTTGCAAACATATATTGAGTTAACTAATACAATCATTTATCTTCAACAACAATGAAATACATATATATCATACTAAGCTCAATTCTTGTTTTGTCAGGATGTAATTCATCTTCTGAAGAACAAGTACAGTCGAAACCAAATGTGAACGGTGATGTGATTATTCTAAGTTCAGAACAAATGAACATGGCAGGAATCAACATTGGAAATGTTTCTGATACCATGCTCTCTGGTACTTTACATGTGCATGGAAGAATTGATGTTCCTCCTCAAAATCTTGCATCAATAACAGTTCCAATGGGTGGTATCATTCGTTCAATCAAAGTGATTCCCGGAATGAAAATTAGAAAAGGTGAATCAATTGCAGTACTTGAAGATCAGGCATATATTCAATTGCAAGAAGATTATCTCACAACAAAGGCAAAGCTCAATCAGGCGGAGGCAGATTATCAAAGACAAAAAGGATTGATGGAGGCAAGAGCAGGAAGTGAAAAAACACTTGAAAAAGCCAAAGCTGAATATCAAATGTTGAAAGTGATGTATTCATCGCTTGAACAGAAATTACGCTTGATATATATCAATCCTCAGAATGTACATGAGAATACAATTTCAAGATCTATCTCCATACCTGCTCCTTTCACGGGATATGTTACAAAAGTCATGGTGAATGTTGGAAGATATGTGAATCAATCCGATATCTTATTTGAAATGGTGGATCCTACTGATATTCATCTAGCACTCAAGGTTTTTGAAAAGGATATGATGAATATATCAATTGGGCAAACATTGCAGGCATATCTTAATAGCAAGCCCGATATAAGACATGATGCAGATATTATTCTCATCAGTAATTCCATTCATGAAGATGGAACAGCGGAAGTACATTGTCATTTCAAAAATTATGATTCAACGCTTGTACCTGGAATGTTCATGAATGCAGACATTGAACTTGTAAAACATAAAGCAATTGTAGTAAGGGAAGAAGCAGTCACTGAATATGAAGACAAAAACTATATTTTCTTACATACCGGAAAAAATGCATTTACGATGCATGAGGTGAAAATCGGAGCACGGGGACATGGATTAGTAGAAATACTTGGAGGAGATTCCTTGACTAATGCTCCTATTGCAATGAGAGGTGCTTATTCATTGCTTATGGCAATCAAGAATGTAGAATGATGCAGGAATTCTATCGTATCTTTGCACATCATATAGAAGTATAATTCGGTTTTATGAGTTTTCACATCATCTATCGTATTTCTGATGCCGGGTATTCTAAAGTGAAACCTGCATTCATCAATAATGAGCATTGTTTGAGAAATGCGATTCGAGTATTTCCAGATGCCATATTTCATGTGATTGCGGACAATGTTTCTGATGATACCTATGCGATGATATGTACATATGTGCAATCAGATCAGATTTCACGGGTATCTGTTGGACATGGAGCGGGAACATTTAATCTGGGTCTAGACTTGGCTTTGACATTTCCTGATGATGATATCGTATATCATCTCGAGAATGATTATTTGCATAGACCAGGATCTTCTCAGCTTATTCATGAAATATTGAATTATGGCGCATCATATTGCAGTCTCTATGATCATCCTGATAAATATAGAGCGCCAGCTATGGGTGGCAATCCTTTTGTTGATGCCGATGGTGGTGAATCAACTAAAATCTATTGTATTGGTTCATCACATTGGAAGATTACAAATAGTACCACGATGACTTTTGCCTCGAAAGTAAAAACACTCAAAGATGATATCAAGATTTTGAGAAAATGGACAAATAAGGGACATTGTCCGAATGATTTTAAGATGTTTCTCGAATTGCGCAAAAAGGGTCGCGCATTAATGACTCCCATACCGGGATATTCCACACATGGCGAAACATTATATTTATCTCCATTAACCGATTGGGAATCCATTGCTTTGTCTGAATGAAAAGCATGCATTTCCTCATAAATCATTATCTTCGTGGCACTTATTTCATCAATTTATTTCATCAAGGATAATACATGATCCGTTCAGCAATCATTGCAATGGCATGCTTTGGACTTTTTTCCGTTCAGGCATGTTCACAATCATCCGAAAAAGGAGCACCGATGGAACTCAAGACCCAAAAGGACAAAGCAAGTTATAGTATCGGTGTGAGCATCGGTAAAAACTTGAAAGATCAGAAAGTCGAAATCAATACTGATATTCTTGTCAAAGGTTTGCTTGATGCATATACCGGTGCAAAAACACAACTCACCGAAAAAGAAATGGGCGATGTATTGACCCAATTCCAACAAGAAATCATGGCTAAAGCACAAGAAGAGGCAGCCAAGAAGGGTGGTGAGAATAAATCCAAAGGCGAAAAATTCCTTGCAGAAAATAAAAATAAACCTGGTGTAAAAACAACACCAAGTGGACTTCAGTATTCTGTAATCAGTGAAGGCACAGGTCCAAAGCCAACAGCTTCTTCAACTGTAAAAGTACACTATACCGGAAAGCTCATTGATGGAACAACATTTGATTCTTCTGTAGATCGTGGTGAGCCAGTTGAATTCCCACTTAATGGCGTTATCAAAGGTTGGACAGAAGGTGTTCAACTTATGAGCAAAGGTGCAAAATATAAATTCTATATCCCTTCAGAACTCGCTTATGGCGATCGTGGCGCAGGCAATGCTATCGGACCAAATGAAACATTGGTATTTGAAGTGGAATTGCTCGATATCGTAAAATAAATTGATATCTTGAATATGTGAAGCCCGACCGTGAATTTCACAGTCGGGTTTTTTTATCTCCATGCATATGAAACTATGAAAGAGACTAGAGAACAAATTTTGGGTAAAGCATTTGACAGACATTTATCTGTTTCTGCAGGGGCTGGAAGTGGAAAAACGAGGGTATTGGTACAAAGATTCATTCATATTCTTGAACATCATCCAGGCATAGATCTATCTTCGATAGTGGCAATCACATTTACGAGAAAAGCTGCAGCTGAAATGATGAAGAGAGTCATGGATGCAGTAGAAGAACGATTAAAAGATGCGATTGATAAGGAACGCATGCTCGATGTAGAAATGTGGTCACGCATCAGACAGCATATTAGCTCTGCTAGAATATCAACCATTGATTCTTTCTGTAGTCAAATCGTTCGAGAATTTCCTCTTGAAGCTAATGTACCTCATACTATAACACCACTTCCCAAAAGTAAGGCTGTTATAATGCGGAAGCAATGCATTGAAGATGCTTTGATTCATTTCCTTAATGAAGAGCATCCGCAATCTAGTCTTATTCATAAGATGTTTCATGCGCATCATCACTCCATAATCACAAATGCACTTGAATACTTATTGATGAAAGGCAAATTAGCTTTGTCGACATTGAAAGAAGTATTGAGTAGTGAAGATGATACTATCATTCAAAAAGCATGGGAATCAATTCGAGAAGAAGTATCGGTATCAATAGCCACTATATTCAATGCGGTTGATCAATTGCCGGGTTATCGCAATGCAGATTTTATTGAACAAGACTTGGTGAAAAGATGGGAGGATGTACAGGCTCTATTTGCCGACTTTAACCATGGTCAATTCGATAATCAATCATTACATTTTCTAGAAAGCTTCCAATCAACTAATAAAGATCTGATTGGAAAATACATTACACAAAAAAGCGAAGCTACATCGAAGTACCGAAAATATTCTGATCAATCTATTGATGAATGGATAAAAGAGTATTTCCCGATTATTCAAGTACTACGAAAACAGATAGATGGAATCTGTAGTATAGGGAATATTGGATTGAAACATGGTAATTCTGTACTCTTTGCTGAAAAAGAAGCATTGCAATTTGCACGATTAGTGCTCGAAATAGCTTTACATGCATCATCTTTGTTTGAATCACAGAAAAGAAATGAGGGCACTCTTGAATTTAGTGATATTCAAACATTAGCAATGGAACTCTTGGAACATCCTGATGCTGGACCCAAAATCAGATCATCAATACAGTTTTTAATGATTGATGAATTCCAAGATACAAATGCGATGCAATATGAATTGGCATCTCGCATTGTTAGATCACTCAAAGGAGATGAAGTTGATCATCAAGTGAATCTCTATATCGTTGGGGATCCAAAGCAAAGTATTTATGGATTTCGTTCTGCTGATGTACGAGTTTTTGGAATGGCTACAAAAGACATTCAAAAAGCAAATATGAGTAATGGAACAATTCACACAGATGGAGAACTGAGTGAGGATGAACAAAAAGGAATGCTTTCTCTAAGAGTATCATTCCGCTTATTGCCAGGAATCATTGCTTTTGTGAATGATGTATTTTCAAGATTAATGGGCAATGAATCCATTGACTATGAAGTGGCCTATGAACCTATGATAGCAGGGAGAAATATTACTGATGAATTATTGGAAACAGGTGAAATTGGCAGTATCACATTTCTGATTCATGAAGAGGAAAATGAAGAACAAGGAATGATTGATGAGGCAGGATTGATTGCATCTGCAATTAAGGACCTTGTTCACAATAAAACTAGAAAGATATGGGACTCTCAAAAAAATGAAGAGGGGAAAGATATTCCATATTTGAGAGATGCAATGTATAAAGATTGCACAATTCTCTATGAAAGAAGAACGAAGGTGAATATCTTAATGGCTGCTTTGAGAGCTGAAGGCATACCATATTTCACTTCCGGTAATAAAGGATTTTATACCTCACCAGCGATTGTTGATATCAAGAACTATCTCACATTTCTAAGCAATCCGAATGATGATATAGCATTAGCATCGACTTTGCTTTCACCATTTTTCAGCGTAAGTGATGATGATTTGTATTCAATCAGAATGAAATATTCTGATGGTAGTCTTTGGCAAAACTTGAATGAATATGTTCATGAACAGGATATAATGCCAGAACTTAAAAGAGCATATGAGATATTAATGGGATTTCGAGATAAGGCTCAAACTATGTCTTTGCCAATTCTCATTCATTCCATGATAGAAGCATCACATTGGAGAAATATCGTCAAGAGAATGGATGATGGAGAACAATGGATTGCAAATGCTGACAAGTTGATTGGAATAGCAAGAGAATTCGAGCAAAGAGGATTTAGGCATATTCATGCATTTGTTGATGAATTAGAATTGTCTGCCGAATATGATGATGAACCAGAGGCACCTATCATCAATTCTGAAAATGCTGTGAATCTCATGACCATACATGCCTCAAAAGGACTCGAATTTCCAATTGTATTCTTATATGATACAAATGCGAAAGAGAGAGGCAAACCTCCAGCATTATATGAATCAGATCAATATGGAATCGGACTTCCATTAATCAAAGAATATAAAGTGGCTGGTTCGCATGAAACAGAACAATCACTTCTTTCAATGGCTATAGGAATAGAGAGAAAATCCAAATTGATGTCTGAAAAAAAACGATTATTGTATGTGGCACTGACAAGGGCAAAAGATCATGTATTTATTTCATCATCGCATAAAGCAGGGAAGTCATTTGCTGAAAGAAGTATGATACAGTTGATCAGTAAATACTCTTCAGCATTTACTTCATTGCCAAGTCTTGAACAGGGTAAATATGAATTTAATACACAATTAACCATTCAAGATGATCATCACGAAAAAGAGATAGCAATTCCAATCTATATTCAGAGAACATTGAATGAAGTGGAATCCATTCAAGAAATAGAGAAGAATATATTTCAGAATAAGCCTCAATTATTTGGGAAGACCAATCAAGAATATAAAGATGAATGGTATTCCATATCTCAATTCATGATGTTAGAATCAGATGAACAGGAGTTTAGAAAGAAATATGTTTTAGGATTTCCTAATGCAACCATTGATCATCATGCAGGTTTTGTGAATGATGAGAACCATGAAGATATTACCTCGGCACAATTTGGCATTATGATGCATCAAGCATTGGAGTATATTCCAAAGTGGGTTAATGCTTCTGGTTTGGATGAAGATATGATTGATTCAATTATAACTGAAATCATACAAGATCATATGTCACATTCACCTGAAAAAGATGAAGTACAACAAAGAATGAAAAAGCTCTGCTTGCATATTGGTCAATCAGATCTCATTCAAAGAAATTATGCTAATCTCAAAAAAGCAAAAACAGAATATTCACTTTCTATTCCCATTGAAGATGATTTCTTCTGTGTGATTTATGATGTATTGATTGAAAATGAATGTGGTGAATGGGAGATATGGGATTGGAAAACCAATGGTTGTTCAACACAAGAGCAAGTTGATATACTTACAGATCGATATACACTACAGATGAGATATTATGCATATCTATTATCACTGTTGAAACCGAATCAGATGAAGTATACAGCAAGGTTGGTATTTACAAATATGATTGCAAAATCTACTGAAGAATCAGAGTGGACAAGAACAATTCAATTTGCATTGGGTGATATGCCAACGATTTATGATGAAATTCAGCAGCATATCAAACAAGCAAAAGAAGCAGTACTCCTATAAAAAAAGCCCTGCTTTTGGCAGGGCTTATCGAACGAACTCCTTTGTTCGAATGTGGCACATTGTGCCGGTTTTATCGTGTTGACATCAAGTGCCATTCACCATCAGCAAATACATATGTGAAATATGTATTTGAATATGAATTTGCATTGAGTTCTATCATGTCTTTTGGTTGAGCAGTTCCCTTATGAATAATATATATTACCTGTCCTTGTTCAGCAGTAGTTGGTAAAGTGAATCGATCCATATTTCCATCATTGTCACTTGTTATGACAATAGTAGAAGCAATGGTTGTGATTGCATTGAGCAGATTATTATCAACTGTTATCTTGTGAATAGAAGCACCTGATGACACAATATATGGTGTGTCAGTCGTACCTTTACCGGTAATTGTGATATTTCTTCCAGCCTGAATTTTTGTCTCAGATCCATCTGTTGTGGGTTTATTTATCAAATCAGTATAATCTTTATCCCATGCACTAAATAATGGATCTTTCTCTTCAACGATAGAAGAATCCCATTTGAGCATCATATCTTCAGTTAGTAGAAAGGCAGGTGAAGCTTCAAAATGAGGATCCAATTCTCTTTCTAATTTTGCATTCCATTTGACAGTGTCTTGAGATGTAATTCCTGCTGCTACTGAAGAAGCAAATTGAGGATCCATTTCATGTTTGACTGAGTCTGCTTGAACAGACTTCATTGAATACAATGCATATGGAATACTCAGAATTTGACTTACCATTGTAATTCCATATTCTGTGCCACCGAGTGGATCAGTTTCAGTTCTTAGGAAATATGGACCGATTGCCCAATTGATGCTGTCATATACTCCAAATAATGAAGTGCCACCACCAATTTGCAATGTCACTAAACCATTTCCATTTGTTCTTGCATTATGTGATTCCACATAAACAGGATTACCAAATTCCGATCCTTTGATAATGCTAATCCGTACGCTGATTTTACTATTCACAACAAGACCTTGACTACCATTGCGAATAATCGCTTGATAAGACATGGTTTTGGGAATTTCTTCCTGATTGGGAGTTAATGCAAAAGCATTAAATATTCCCACACAGAATATACATAGAGTAAGAACATACTTTTTCATTCATAATCCTCTTTATGATGTTACTGCTTTATTATCGAAAATGATGAAACGGTTTTTGACTCTTTATGAATCACTATGGTATATGAACCAGCAGAACGATGCATTAGTGAAATCATCATTTCATGCGAATTCATCAAATGTGTTTCTAGTATTCCACCTTCGATGTCCAAGAGCATTAATGAGAAAGGACCTTGATACTTTTCCGGTATGATGATTTTCACATGGTCATATGTTGGATTTGGAAATGCTTCGGCTGTAATTTCTGAGTACTCTTCAATACCAACAGGATTTCTTAGTAATTCAATGGGTATCTGAATACCATGTCTCATAGATCCGATTTTTGTGGAATCAGATATAACAATCAATTGTCCAACAGAACAATTCACTGTGCCAAAACCTGTTGTGAGATCATCGCCTGTCACAACAAAGGCCTCTTGAGCGGAAAGTTGTACCGAAACAAAAAGGAATCCAATAAGGAATAAGCATTTCATAATATGTTCCTGCTACCTGTTTTGTAGAATCTCAAATTAATTCAGCAATATTTGTGCCTATTTATTAGATTAAGTACACTTGATTGTTTTTATATCCATTTATGATGTGGAATTGTAGTCATGAAATCAGTGATCATATGTTTGTTTGTTTTTTTTGCTACGATGAATTCTGTTACTGCAGGTATTTCAACTGAATTACCAGTGAATTATCTTGGAGAATATACAGGCGAGCCTTTATATGTAAAGAAGGAATCAAGGGAAAGAAATGCAAAAATTCTGCAATATGCTGATAATGTTATCCTTCTCGGCGCAAAACAGTCACTCCAATGGAAAATGACTGAACCGGCTTCTTCAGTAAGGTATCAATACAAAGGGAATTATGGAATTATTGAAGAAAATGCAGATTCATATACATTATTGTGTACGGCATCGTTTACACAGAAAAATGCTACTATAACAGCAAAATTCTATTTGATTGTCATGAAGAAGGGAAATGAAATTAAATTTCTTGAATTGTCTAAAGAGCGTTCATTCATCTTGAAGAAGAAATGATTAACCCTTATGCTCTTATGTATTTTTACTTTTGAAATTCTAGCTGTAGATAATGAGTTAAGTATATTATTCCTATAACTACGGAAATATATCCGTATAGATCCCTTCTATTTTACCCTTTGAGTAATGATCTCAAGAATTCGAATATGGTTTGAGTCAATTTCACAATAACTGATTCGATTATAGACTTTACTTCATTGACTTGATCAAACGAAATAAGTTTAGACAAATCAGCCCAACTGAAGTTTCCACCTTGTAAATGCAGATCATATATCACAGCACCAAAACTCATGAATATCATTCCCGCCATCATCGACATTGCGATGATGGTGATATTCTTATGAAATGGCGACTTGAACTTCATGATTCTCTTCACAAAATGATGCACAAATTTACAAGTTTTTTATTTCAGTAATGAGATCTTGTAAAACCTTTTTTGAATCACCGAATACCATAGAGGTTTTGGGTCGGAAGAAGAGTTCATTTTCAATGCCTGCATATCCGGGTTTCATGCTTCGTTTATTGACAATGACATGCTTTGCTAATTCCACATCCAAAATTGGCATACCATATATTGGTGAACTGGGATCAGTTTTTGCAGCAGGATTCACCACATCATTAGCGCCTAATACAAGCACTGCATCTACCGATGGAAATTCATCATTGATTTCTTCCATTTCCTTGAGCTTTTCATAAGGAACATCAGCTTCTGCGAGCAATACATTCATATGTCCTGGCATACGGCCGGCAACGGGATGTATGGCATAGGTAACTTCAACTCCTTTTTCGGTAAGTAATTTTTCCATTTCATGGCAAGCATGTTGAGCCTGAGCAACAGCAAGACCATAACCAGGAACAATTACTACTTTTGAAGAATATGACATCAATACGGCTGCATCTGAAATAGACATCTCTTTATATGTACCTTGCACACCTGATGATTGCACTCCTTGCGCATTTGATCCAAATGAACCGATGAGAACATTCAATAAAGATCTATTCATCGCATTGCACATGAGCACAGTGAGGAGTGTACCTGCCGCACCGACCAAAATTCCGCCTGTAAGCATGGCTGTATTATCATATAAAAAGCCACCGCATGCCGCCGCAATTCCAGTAAATGAGTTAAGAAGTGAAATGACTACGGGCATATCTGCCCCACCAATAGGCATAACGAAGAGAATGCCATAGACTGCAGATAATATCAATGTTGCATAGAAAAATTCAATTGTTTCTTCAGGTCGAAGAATGATGATCATTGCTGTTAAACCAACGATAACGAGAAGAAGCAGAATATTTGCAATATGTTGTCCAGAGAAGGCAACATCATTCAAACGACCATCCAATTTTGCCCAAGCAATCATGGATCCTGTGAAACTCACGGAACCAATGATTAAACCTGCCATGATGATGATCAGAGAAGTGCCATCAAGAGTAGAGAAATATGTATAACCACCACCTGCATATAATTCTGGCTGAAAATCATGAACTAGATGTTTGAATTCAATGATAGAAATCAGTGCTGCACAAGCGCCTCCCATACCATTGAATAAACTCACCATTTGTGGCATATCTGTCATCTTGACTTTTTTTGCAGACATTGTTCCCACTATTCCGCCAATCGCCAATCCGCCAAAAATCCATAGATGATTGCCAAGGTGATCACCAGTTGAATTAGTATAGAATGCAATTGTTCCGGCTATTGCAAGTGCCATTCCCACTGCAGCAACCATATTTCCATTTCGCGCAGTCTTGGGATTGGAGAGCATTTTCAAACCAAGTATGAAGGTTATAGATGCAATCAAATAGATGAGTAGAAGGATAGATTCCATAAGGTTCATTTTTTCTTATTAAACATTTCCAGCATTCTATCTGTCACTACAAAACCACCGACAACATTCAATGTACCGAGTATCACAGCAAGGAATCCAAGTATCAATGCGGTGATATCATCAGCATCTGCATTCCCCATGACGATGATTGCACCGATGATTACAACACCATGAATGGCATTTGCACCACTCATAAGAGGTGTGTGCAATACGCTAGGCACGCGCCCAATGATTTCAATTCCAACGAAGATCATCAATATGACTATGTATATCATATCTTGATGATGTGTAAACCAAGTTAAGAGCTGTTCCATATTGTTCTCTATTTAACCGTTCAATCGTTCATGTATGATAGTACCGTCTTTCATTATGCATGTTCCTTTTACAAGATCATCATCAAGATTGAGATGAAATATTGCCTGTTCACTTGTGAGCAATTGCAGAAAATTAATGATGTTTTTTCCATATAATTTACTTGCATCTGCGGGCATCATGCGGGCGAGATTACTATTACCGATGATGTTGATTCCTTTATACATCACGGATTCATTATTCTTTGTAAGTGGTGTATTTCCACCTGTCGAAGCGGCCATATCTATGATGATGCTTCCCATGCGCATGGAGTCGAGCATGTCTTGAGTAATCAAAATTGGTGCTTTTCTACCGGGAATTTGCGCTGTAGTAATGATGATATCTGCCTTTGCAGCACTTTCTGCAATTCTTGCTGTTTGTCTTGCCATGAATCCTTCCGATTGTTCTACCGCATATCCACCAGCTAGGCTGGCATCTGCTGCACCTTCCACTTCAATGAATTTGGCTCCAAGACTTTGTACTTCTTCTTTTACTGCCGGCCTTGTATCAAACACTTCAACAACTGCACCCAAGCGTCTGGCTGTTGCAATTGCTTGTAAGCCTGCAACTCCTGCCCCAAGTATCAATACCTTTGCTGGAGCTATGCTTCCTGCTGCTGTCATGAACATTGGAAAATATCGAGAATACTCGGTTGCAGCTAAGAGTACAGCTTTATATCCTGCGATATTGGCTTGAGAACTCAAAATATCCATGCTTTGTGCCCGCGTGGTTCTCGGGAGCATATCCAGTGAAAACACCGTGTTTTCATTCGAAGAGAATTGTTGATTCGATTTGGTATTGACCAATGGATAATAAACTCCGATCAGTGTTTTGGAGCGTGCATTTGAGACGGGTTCGGGATGAATTGAAAGGAGTATTTCACTTGATTGAATCACTGTTTCGGCATTGGTTACCGTTGCTCCCGCTTTTACATAGTCATCATTGGAAGCAAATGCCAAATTGCCCGCCCCTGTTTCGACAAAAATAGTATGACCTTTTCCGATAAGAGTGGCAACCGCTTCTGGGAGAAGAGAAACTCTTGTTTCACCGGAAGGCTCTTTCATGATTCCGATTTGCATGATTCGTTTCCTGCATTAACGATTGTCATAACTTAGGAAATAAGTACATAACTAAAAAACCCTGCTATTAAGATAATAACAGGGTTTGAAAACATTTAAATCTTCGTAGAATTAATCTTCTTTTCTACTCAACATGTAAATCACTAAACCAAATCCGATTTTATTTACAGCATCACCGATATTATAGATGATGTCCATTGCATAAGAAGCGGCTTTAGGATCTGCAACCATTTGATTACCGAATAATCCACCTGTTGTTCCGAGAATATATCCC
>JACCDW010331830.1_pt1 | contig 20876 bp, 31 predicted proteins | sample 7449781 | NCBI WGS metagenome assembly JACCDW01 (sample SAMN15323449, study PRJNA562643) | freshwater metagenome | isolation source: river surface water | place: USA:Blue River Watershed | collected 2017-08-18
AGACACTTCTGTGTGCTACACTCCTGAATGTCAGGCACTGGGAGGAGAAATCCGACTTTGTGCTCCTTGGGTTCCAGATTGCCACTTGACAACTCAAGAACGATCTGGTAAAATAAACTAGTCGAACAAATGACTTGATGCCCCTGTAGCTCAGTAGACAGAGCATCGCTCTTCTAAAGCGTTGGTCGTGGGTGCAAATCCTACCAGGGGTGCTTGACAATCTAAGATATATACCTTATGATTGTCTTATTGCGGGGTTAGTTCAGCGGTAGAACGCTATCCTTCCAAGTTAGATGTCGTCGGTTCGATTCCGATACCCCGCTCTGAACCTTTAAGGTTCTTATTCCAAGTAGCCCGCAAGGTGCGGGAGCAAGCTGTTAACTTGTTATAGGTCAGTTCGATTCTGACACTTGGAGTTGGAAGGTCTGGAAATGTCTGTGTCTTCCAAGTCGGTCCTGGGTGAAATTCCCAGTAGTTCTGTTAAGAACTGTCCTTTGTAGGTTCGATACCTACATCTTTCTTGCGTGAGATAAGAACGGCTATTGGAGACCACACTAAATCCTAAGACCTGAAAATCTTAGGTCGGGGACTTGATCACCCCCGTCAGTTGCGGAAAGTGTCTTCCGCGAGTGGTGGGCACTCACTACTCATCGGGGTGTTCGTATAACGGTTATTACTCTGGATTTGCAATCCAGCAATAAGGATTCAATTTCCTTACACTCCATTATAAATAGAGAGTAGTATGTTTGCTATTTTAAAATGGGTAAAAAGATATATGATTGGTCTTTAATATCTGAAGATTATAATTCCGGAATGGGATACAGAGATTTAAATGAAAAATATGGAATTAGTTCTGGTGCTATTGCAAAGGCGAAAAAAAGAGGTGATATAAAAACAAGAACTATAAGTGAAGGTCTTAAAGTTAGATATAAAAATAATCCAAAAGAATTGACCGATTTTGGTACACATAGAGTTTGTAAATGTTGCAAAGAAAATAAAATCATAGAAGAATTTAGAGTTGCAAAAAGGAATAAGCAAGATTATAGAAGATGGATATGTTTTTCTTGCGAAAGAGTAGTCTTAAATGAAAAAAGAGAATCATATAGACAAGAATTTTTAAATTTTAAAAAAACTTTATCTTGTAATAGATGTGGAAATAAAGATTTTAGAGTTCTTCAGTTTCATCATTCAAATTCTGATAAAGAATTTAATATTTCCTCAAAGGTTGGAAGTAGACCACTATCTTCTTTGATGAAAGAGATTGATAAATGTGAAGTTCTTTGTGCAAATTGTCATTTTATAGAACATTATAAATTATCATAAATACTTCTAAAAAGTATAATGGAAAAACTTTATAAAATACTTTCTGATACTCAAGCAAGTCTTTTTGTACTTTTCCAAAAGACTTGGGTATATCATTGGCATATTACTGGACCTGATTTTTATCAAGTTCATACATTATTTGGTGAGCAATATACTGCTCTCTTTGAAGAGATTGATAGAATTTCAGAACACATTCGTTTCCTTGGTGCCAAACCTGTAAGTTCTTTAACAAGAGTTGCTGAGGTTTCAAGAGTCACTGAAGCAAAGAGTGGTCTGTCTGAAATGGAAATGATTAAAGATCTTTTAGAGGATCATAAGAAAGTTGTAGAAATGTTTGGTGAGGCAGCAGAGGTTGCAGAAGAACTTAAGTCAAGAGGAACAACTAATCTACTTGATGATTTAAACGAACAGCACGGTAAGTTTATTTGGTTCTTAAGGTCATTTACAGAATAAGGATGAAGAAAAATGATTTCTATAAGATGCAAAGATTGCAATAGAGAAATAACAGGACATCCAACAAAAACAGTTACTTGTGGATGTCCAAATATGGCAACAATTCGCGGAGATAAGATCTCAGCAGTTGACTTATCGCGTATTATTATGTTAAACTCTATAAAAGAAAAGCAAAAGTCTGGAGTTTTAACTCAAGAAGATGTTGCTTGGCAAGAAGCAAGGCGTCAGCGTAAAGTAAGACGACTTGATTTTGAAGTCCGTTGAGGACTTTTATTGGAAGATTGGCCGAGTGGTTGATGGCGATAGTCTTGAAAACTATTAACGTTAATAGCGTTCCAGGGTTCGAATCCCTGATCTTCCTTTTAATTTAAGATTTAATGTTTTCTTTAACAGTGTTACGGAATGAACACAAATGTTGACTTCTTGGTACTGGAGAGTAGTATATAATAGTAACCTACTAAAAAAACAAATGGACCAACATACTTATGATAATTGGGTCCGTATCAAAGAGACTTTTGAAAAGTCTGGAAATACAGATAATATGTTCTATAAGAGAGCATGTGTAATTATAAAAACAGGAAAGGATCCTTTAGAAAAAATTCTTGGAGATAAAAAAAATGAAGGATGAAATTTGGCAAAAAAGGCAATTTATATTAAGTTCTTTTGCTAGACAAAATATTAAAATAACAAATAGTACTTATCGATTTATTGATAAGTTAATTGAAGATGAATGGAATAGTTCATCTATGTCTTTGAATGAAGTGGATCATTTTATAAGAAATGAATTTGGTAAATATATTGGAAGTACTTGACAGAGTATCAGTTTGCTGGTATTATACATAAGAAGAGAAACGGAGATTAGCTCAGTTTGGTAGAGCGCCTGCTTTGGGAGCTGGAAGTCACAGGTTCAAATCCTGTATCTCCGATTCATAACTCACTTTATGAAAATGACAAACGACATTGATCAACTTCAAAGATTTACAGTTGAAGAATTTCAAGCAGACTTTGACAATTTAATGAATAGAGTCGAAAATGGTGAATCATTTATTATCACAAGCGACCACGGAAATGCTGTAATGGTTCCTTATAAAGAAGTAATAGAGATATGTGAAGAAGCAAATGTGGATTTTGATGAGATAGTTAGAATTCATACAAATCACGAAGAAGGTTCGTAAAATAAAATAATGTTTACTTCTATTACAAAATGTCAAGGTTGTGGTTGTGATATTCTCAACCAGAGAGTAACAAAAGGTCGATTAAAAAAATGGTGCAATGAATCTTGTAGAAATCAATGGCGTTATAAAAATGATCCTATTACAATAAATCGTGATACTTACTCTGAACAAAAATTGAGAGGTTATTCTAATAAATGGAAAGCATTTCAATATAAAGGAGGTAAGTGTCAAACTTGTGGAGAAAGTAGACCCGCAACTTTATGTTTTCATCATAGAGATCTATCTCAAAAAGAGTTTAATCTTGATGGAAGAACTTTTGCGAATAGAAAATGGAGTCTGATTAAAGATGAAGTTGACAAATGTGATCTTCTCTGCCATAATTGTCATCATATAATTCATTATGGTGATAGTTGGAAAGACTTTTTAAACGAGCAGGTTTAGCAATCTGGGTAATGCAGCAAACTCATAATTTGCCATAAGGTGGGTTCGATTCCCTCAACCTGCATCGGACACTTACTTAAGTGTCCTACTTGACTTCTCCAAGTCAAACCCTTATAATACTAAGGTCAACATTCAAAACAATGACTCTCACTTCTAAATTCAAGAAAGACATTCAAACTCTTCGTGGTGCAGCAAACGGTGAATTCTACCTTGACGTAAAGAATCCAAAACTTTATAAAAAGGTTCGTCGTTACTACGAAAATGAAGGTGTAGTATTTTCAGGTGATCCAATGGATGATTATGAAATGCTTATGGAATATGTCTTTAGTGATCTTGAAACTGCTGAGGTTGCATGACAACTAAGGTTCTTTTTGAACGAGAAGGATATCGCTTTATTGAAGCAGGTATTCTAGAAATAAACGGTAAACCTGATTACCGTATGCAAAAACAAAATTATTATACTAAACGCTGGAACGACATCTATCTTTTTGATAATGGTATGCAGTGTTCTCTAGCAATGGAAGACATTGACTATGCTCGTTGGTTGGATCCAGAAGGAGTTCCTTGTTACGTGAGAGACAATGATTAAATAGTCACGGATGGACTTTAACAGCACTGGTCGGGAGCAAACCCTTTATGTCCAAAACAAGTATCTTAAGATATCTTGGTAATATTCTCCTCATTATTGGTTATCAAACTATGTTGTGGGGAGACTTTAAATTTGGTTTAACTGCAAAATTTATTGGAGGTTTACTCACTGTTCCTTTTGCAATTAAACTTAGATTATGGGATGTATTATTTTTATCTGCATTCTTTAGTTTTAGTGAGGCATCAAAGTTGTCTCAACTTTTCCTAGTTAGTACAAACTAGGTGGTGGAGTCAAGTATGACCTCTTATGTCCTCGTCGGATGGACTTAAAATATGCCGACTGGTGTGGATGGGAATCTCCCCGCCTGGTTTCTTGCTTCCAGATAAAAAGCAAGTGGCGAGCCTGAGTTACAGAAGGTGGGTTGCATAAACCTACCTTTTTTAGTATAATAACAAAAAATATATTGTTTATGATTGGATTTAATGCTTTAGGACAACTTGGCAGACTGGGAAATCAAATGTTTCAATTTGCTGCATTAAAAGGTATTGCAAGGAACCATGGATATGAATATTGTCTACCACCTTCTAAAAATCAAAACGAATGGACAGATCACCAACTTTTTGTTCCATTTGAAATGAGCAATACGAGTTCTTTAAATATTCAGTATATTGATATTGATAGACCAATTGTATTGGAAGAAACATTCTCTTTTAATGAAAAACTTTTTAATGAATGTCCAGATTGGATTTCCTTGCAAGGATTTTTTCAAACAGAAAAATATTTTAATCATATTAAAGAAGAAATAAAAGGAGATTTTAAATTTAAAAAAGAAATCATTGAACCATGTAAACAAATGATCTCTTCAGTTGAAAATCCAGTTTCTTTGCATATTAGAAGGACTGATTACATTACTAATTCAAACCATACTACATTGAGCATTGACTATTATAGAAATGCTTTAGAACAATTTGATTCTGATAGTACTGTTCTTGTTTTTTCTGATGATCTCGAATGGTGCAATTATCAAGAATTATTTGGTGATGATAGATTTTTAATTGCAGAAGGAAACTCAAACTACGTTGATCTTTGCTTAATGACACTTTGCTCTGGTCATATTATTGCAAATAGTTCTTTTAGTTGGTGGGGTGCATGGTTATCTGATAGTAAAAAAATAGTTGCACCATCTGGGTGGTTTAAAGGATCTGATAATGAACACCTAGATACTAAAGATTTAATACCTGAAGACTGGATGGTAATTTGATGAAGATTGCAATTTGTTTTATTGGAACTGGAAAATACTTAAATTTTCTTCCAAAGTATTATCAAAATATTCATGAATACTTTTTACCAGGAACTGAAAAAACATTTTTAGTTTTTACTGATGGTGAGGGAGATTTTCCAGAAGATATAAAGGTTTATAAACAAGAACATCTAGAATGGCCTTATATAACTCTTCAAAGATTCGAAACAATTTTAAAATCAAAGGAAGAAATAGAAAAAAATCATTGGTTTGTGTTTATTGATGCTGATGCACTAGTTGTCGATAAAATTACAACAGAAGAATTCTTTGATGAAACAAAATCTTTTTTCGGAGTTCATCATCCTTGCCATTTTCTTCAGATGCCACCTCATGACAAGTTCCCTGGAGCATTTGAGACAAATAAAATTTCAAATGCAGCAGTAAAGGAAGATGACGATCTTTCAATTTACTATCAAGGATGTTTATGGGGAGGAAAAGTTCCTGATGTCCTTGAACTTATAGAAGAATTATCTATAAGAACAAACCAAGATTTGGAAAAAAGTGTAATTGCAGTTTGGCACGACGAAAGTCATTTAAATAAATTTTTTATAGAAAATAAAAATAGAGTTAATATTCTAGGACCTGAGTATGCTTATCCTGAAGTATTTTCTGATTACTGTGATTTTAATCCGAAGATTGTTCATTTGGCAAAAGATAATTCAAAATATCATACATGACTAACTTAAAGACTGGATTATCTGGTTGTAAATTAGATTTAATTGATGGCGGAATTATCAAAAAATATTCTTCTTCTGAAGAATATAATAGTAGATTAATTAAACAAGTTGATAAGCAAATACTATTTTCAAAGTTTATATTAAAAAATATTGACACTCCAAAAGTATACAATGTTGATAAAAATCAATTATATTCATTTGAAATGGAATATATACCTGGATTTTCTCATCATGAGTATTTTTCTATATGTAGTCCATCAGATGTTGATTTTGTAGTAGACACTCTTTTTTCCTACTTCGATTTTTTAATTTCAAACTCCAAAAAATGTTCTGTTAACTTAAAAATCTTACAAAAGATAAGTGAATTAGAAAAAAAGTCAGCACATAAAAAGTATCTTAAGTTTATAAAAAACATAGTCTTAAAAAATGAAATTTTAGTTCCAAAAACATTTTGTCATGGAGATTTAACTTTTTCTAATATTTTATTTCACAAAAATCGATTATTTTTTATAGACTTTTTAGATTCTTATATTGATAGTTTTATTTGTGATTTGGTTAAATTAAAGCAAGATCTTTACCATCTTTGGAATTTAAAATTATACGAATTTTACTCACAAAGAATACATCAAATTTATAATTATATTTGGAATAGTTTATCTAACAGATATTCTTCTTATATTGATACTAAAGAATTTAAAATAATTGATGCAATGAATTCTTTGAGAATTGAACCATACTTGACTAATCATTATCAAAGAGATATATTAACTACAATAATAAAAGACTCTGATTTATATGAAAAATTTGATCGTACCAATGGCAGGAAAATCTTCTAGATTTCCTGGAATGAGACCTAAGTGGATGTTAACTCATCCAATGACAAATCGTTTTATGGTAACGGAAGCGATACTTGGATTGAATTTAGATTTTTTTGATTCTATCTATTTTATTTTTCTTCAGGAGCACGAAGAAAAATATCACTTTTTGAAAGGATTTAAGGAAGAAATTGCTCAATGCAAATTGTCTGAGAAATCAAAATATGTATTTCTTAAAGATCAAACATTCTCTCAATCTGAGACTGTTTATGTTGCCATTAAAAAAGAAAATATTGAAGGATTCATTTTTATAAAAGATTCTGATGGATATTATGAGTGCCAAATTGATTCAACAAATAATCAGATTGCATTTTTTGATTTGAATCAAATGGATGATATCAATGCAAGAACAAAAAGTTATATTGAGATGGATATAAATGGAATAGTAACTAATATTGTAGAGAAGAAAGTTATTAGTTCTACTTTTTCTGCTGGTGGTTATGGATTTGAAAATGCTCTAGAGTTCTGCTCTTTTTATGAAAGTCTAAAAGATCTAGATGGTGAGTGTTATATTAGTAATGTTATATTTGAAATGATTCTATCTGGATTAAGATTTAATGGAGTTTCAACATCTAACTTTAAAGATTGGGGAACTATAGATGCTTGGAATTCTTATAAGAGCCAATATAAATGTTTATTCGTTGATATTGACGGAACACTAGTCACTAACTCCTCTATTCATTTTCCTCCATACGTAGGTGAAGGATCTTCATTACAAAATAATATTGATCACTTAAATCATCTCCATAAAACAAAAAAGGTAAAAATTATTCTTACAACAAGTAGACCAGATTGTATGAGAGAGTCTACAGAAAATGAGTTAAGAGAAAAGGGAGTTCTTTATGATAAACTAATTACGGGACTGCCACATTGCAAGAGAGTGATTATAAATGACTTTGCAAAAAGCAACCCTTATCCTTCATGTGAGGCAATTAACTTGCCAAGAAATAGTGACAATTTAAAGGAGTTTTTAAAATGAAAATCTTACTAACAGGTGCAGCAGGTGGAATTGGATCTACATTAGGATACTTTCTTTTTAAAAAAGATCATGATCTTACACTTGTAGATAACTTGAGAAATGGTTATTTGGAAAACTTGAAAATCAATAATGAAATTTTTGGTAAGTTTTATAATTTGAATATATGTAGTCCAAACTTAGTTAATTTACTCAATGATCAGTATGACTGCATCATTCATCTTGCAGCAATTACTGCTCTTCCAGATTGTGAGACTAATCCAGTAGATACAATTGATATTAATGTCTCTGGAACAATGAACATTTTAGAATGTGCTAGAGCATGGAATGTTCCTCATGTAATTTTTGCAAGTACAAGTGCTGTTTATGAGAATAATAAGGAAAAAGTTTTTACCGAGGATCTGGAGGTAAATCCAAGACTCTGGTATTCTTTGTCCAAAAAAATGGCAGAAGACATTTGTGAGTCATATCGTTTAAATTATGATATGACAATTACTACTTTAAGATTTTTCAATGTCTTTGGTCCCAGACAGGATATTCATAGAAAAAATCCTCCTCTTTTAAATTATCTTGTTAGAGAAATTAAGAAAGGAAATCCTCCAATTCTTCATTCAACAGGTGAACAAAAAAGAGATTATATTCACGTTGACGATGTAGTTAAATTGACTGATATATGTTTGGATAAAAAACCAAATGATACATTTAACGTATGTACGGGAACTCTCATCTCAGTTAATCAAATAGTTGATTATGTCTCTGAAGTTTTTGAATCAGATATCAAACCTACATATAGAGATGCTTCAAAACTTTGGGATACTTATCCTAAACTTTTTGAAGGTAACTATCCATTAGATAAAGAAATAGTCGCTAAAGAAACTAACAAATATTCAAAAGGATCATTTCAAAAAGCAAAAGAACTTCTTGGATGGGAACCAAATACTGATTTAGAGTCTTTAATTAAAAAAGTATCGACTGAAATTGAATTATGAAAATAGCACTATGTTTTTCTGGACAACCAAGATTTGTATCTGAGTGTTCAGAATATATTAAGCAAAATGTAATTAGAGATTATGATGTAGATGTATTTGCACACTTATGGTTTGATGAAGATCTACAAACAAAACCTTATAAGTATGGTGGAAGTGGTGATTGGGTAAATCAAAGACTTCCTCAAAATGCGATTGTGAATTTTAAAGAGATTTATAATCCAGTCTCAATTATTGTTGAAAAGAGTAAGAAGTTTGTTGATTCAAAACTTCATTTTGAAACTTCTTTAAAAAGGTATTGGCAAGGTGCAATTGATAATCCTTTAGAGCCAAATTATAGAGAAAGGACAATTAATAATTGTCTTTCTTATTTTTATAGTTTGAATGAAGTCAACAAACTCAAAAAACTCTATGAGTACGAAAATGATTTCAAATATGATTGGGTAATTCGTTGCAGAACGGACTCAATTGTCCAAACAAAAATGCAGTATAATATCTACAACCCAGAAGTGATTAACTTTAGTGGCATTATGAACCAACCTGACGGTATGATTAATGATTGGTTTAACTTTGGTGGTTCTGATGTGATGGATGCTTTTATGAGTGTATTTTCTGTATCTCAACTTATTTTTGATAAGTGTATGAGAGAAAATCAAAAAGCATGGTGCCATGAATTACTACATAGAAAGATGGTTGATTGTTTTGATATTGAAATTCAAGCACATCCAATAATGATTACTTTGCCTAGATTTTAATGTATAACAGAGTTTTAAGTAGAAAAGATTTGAAAGTCTTTAGACAAGAAGTTCAGGATAAAAATTATCCTACAGAATTTCCTCATATTGATCTATGGGGTAAAGATGATGCAGTTCTTAAATGGTTATCTGTTTTAGAAGAAGTTAGATCTTTAAAAAGAAAAAAATTAAAAGTTGTTGATCTTGGATCTGGAAGTGGATGCACACCTCATATCATTGCAAGTTGGGGATATGATGTAACTGCTATTGATATTTCTAATATCAACCATTTTTGTACTAATAGTTTAGTTAAAATGGTTTTAAATGATGTTCTAATTGAAATAAAAGAAATGCAAGATTCTTCGGTAGATGTTTTTACTGATGTTTGCGCTGTCACTCATTTTAACGATAAACATACAAGCGACATTCCAAATATAGGTTGGAAAGAAGTTTCAGATCAAGTTTACAGAGTTCTTAAATCAAAAGGAAAATTTATTATTTCTTCAGACGTTAATATTACTAATGATTTTGGTGAGTTTATTAAACCAGAAAAAATTATTGAGATTGTAGAAAGTTCTGGACTTAAACTTAAAGGAACTTATGATAAGGAAAGTGAAAACACTGATTTTAATATCGATTATAATGGACAAAAACTTCAAGTTGCGTGTTTAGTGTTTGAAAAGTGATATGAAAATTGCATTGTGTTTTGCTGGACAACCGCGATTTATTGAGCGGATGAACTTTGATAATCTAGTTCAAGATCATGACGTAGACGTTTATGCTCATTTTTGGTGGGATGAAACTTATAGAGGTCAAATATTTGCTTGGAATAGTTCTTTAGTTTATCCGGAAGATTATGATCCAATTGAAGAATTTAGAAAGATTATGAATCCAAAAAAACTTGTTTATGAAAAGTATATGGATTTTGATTTAACTAACTTTAAGATGGTTAGTCAAATGGAGTTTCCATTAACTGAAGACATTGTTGAGCAATCAATTTATAGACAAAAATCTCAATGGACTTCTATTAAAAAATCTATAGATTTGGTTGAAGATGAATACGATCTTGTTATTCGCATGAGAACCGACCTTGAGTTTGGTGATAGAGTTCCTTTAGAACTTTGTAATCAAGATGGTGTTTACATTATGGATGGATCTTTGCAGGCAGGAAGAGGGAGAGAATATTGTGATTGGTTTTATCTAGGACCAAAACATAGAATGAAAGAGTTTGATGTTCTTAGAGTATATGATGATTTTTATAAAGATGGAATTCGCCATATGCATGAATTGATTTATCATACTTTATATTCTTTACAAATTCCACACGCTGTAGTAAACTTACAAGCATGGATGCTTGACAGAAATAAATTGGAGAGTCAATAATGTTTACATATGATATTTGTGTTGCTAGATATAATGAAGACTTAGAATGGATGCAGCATTATAAAAAAGATGCTGTAGTTTATAATAAAACAAATAAACTTAAAAAAACTGAGTTTAAAGAAGTAGTTTCTATGGAACCAATTGGTCTAGAAACTTATTCTTTTTTCTGCTATATTGTAGATCATTATGATAATCTTCCTGATGTAGTTGCTTTTATACAAGGAAGAGTTGACGATCATTTAGGAGATGTTAAAAATACTCATAGTGAAAATGATAAGAAAAATCCAATCTTATTTCTAGATTATATTTTAAACGAGGCATATGAAAAAGGAATTTCCGCTCCTTTAGATGAAAATGTTTATGACCATACAAATTGGAGGCTTGCCACTCCAGATGAAAGATATAAAGTATGTGAATATGATCACATGACTGATTGGTGGATCAATTATATTGATCTTCCTTGGCCAGGTCCATCAAGGTGTACGTGGTCTCATAATTTTGCTGTCCACAAAGATAAAATTTTACAACACAGCAAAGAAAAGTATATTCATATTAAAAATGATCCAGAATTTCAACATTCTTATGTTGAAGTTTCTCACTTTTGGGAAAGAATGCTGTTTCCATTTTTTGCAAACAATTGGAGTTAAAAATGAGTTTTTCTGAAGAAATTAAAAATAAACTAATAGATTTTAGTCAAAAAGGTCTTACTGATAAAGCAGCAGGACATTCTTATGATCTTGTTTATCCAGACTTACTTGCTAAGTATGAGAAAACAAAAAATTTCACAATGTTAGAAGTAGGAACTTGGAGAGGTCATAGTATGGTAATCTGGTCAGAACTATTTCCAACTGGGAAGATTTATGGAAGTGACATTGATTATTCTCCACTTGAGATTGATCCTTCAAATTATGAGAACATGATTATTATTCCACAAGGAAGTCAAGATGATCCCAATACTTTTAAAGATCTTCCTAAGTTTAATTTTATTATTGACGATGCTTCTCACCAAAAAGATTTAACTGTAAAGACATTTGAAATTCTTAAATCATACCTCAAAAAAGGTGGTACATATCTAATTGAAGATGTTAATGATTGGTCTGAAGGTGGATCTTATCCAGAAGAATTTCTTGCAAATTTTAAAAGAATTGATTTGAGGTATAATAAGAGTAGAGCAGATGATGTTGTTTTGGTTTACACAAAGGAGTAATTTATGAGATCTTTAGTTACTGGCGGAGCAGGATTTATCGGATCAAATCTTGTAGACCGTCTTATTAAATTAGGTCATGAAGTTGTTGTAATTGATAACGAGTATTCTGATGCTCATGATCAATTTTATTGGAATGATAGAGCAGAAAACTATAAGTATGATATTCGTGATTATAAAAATACACGACCTCTTTATGATGGCGTAGATTATGTATTTCATATTGCTGCAGAAGCACGTATTCAACCTGCTATTGAAAATCCTATTGAATCTGTGAGTATCAATTCCGTAGGAACTTGTACAGTTCTTCAATGCTCTCATGAGGCAGCAGTGAGACGTGTAATGTATTCTTCTACTTCATCTGCTTATGGAATGAATCCTTCTCCAAACGTAGAAACTCAACCAGATGATTGTTTAAATCCATATTCGGTGTCAAAAGTAAACGGAGAAAAACTCTGTAAAATGTACACTGATCTTTTTGATCTTCCTACAATTTGCTTTAGGTATTTTAATGTTTATGGAGAAAGACAACCTCTTAAAGGACAATATGCACCGGTGATTGGAATTTTCATGCGCCAAAAAAATTCTGGAGAACCACTTACGATTGTAGGTGATGGAGAGCAAAGAAGAGACTTTACTCATGTTTCTGATGTTGTTAACGCTAATATTTTGGCAGCAATTTCAAATCCAACTCCAGAAGTGTTTGGTCAAGTATTTAATGTTGGAACAGGTAAAAATCATTCAGTAAATGAAATTGCAGCAATGATTTCTGATAATACTGTTAATCTTCCGTCTCGTCTTGGAGAGGCAAGAGTAACTCTTGCTGATAATCAAAAACTTAGAACAACATTTGGATGGGAACCAAAGGTAGTTTTAGAAAATTGGATTAAAGAAAATTTATGAAAACTTTTGCTGCTTATCATCAATGCTTTAATAATAAAAAAGCAACTGATTTTGCTATAGGAGAATTTAGAAAACATAATCCAGATACTCCATATTATCTAATTTCTGATGCTGGAATTGATTTTTCGGATCTTGCCGAAAAATATAACTGCCATTATGTGTATGATGAAGTTAATACTGGAATGAATTATCTTCCTGTAGAACATGCAAAAATTCTTTTCAATAGACTTGCTAATTGCTTTAATCATTTTAAAACAGATTATGTTCTTTTAATGGAAGATGATGTTCTTTGTAGAGGAAAACTGGAGATTGAAGGTGATTTTAATCTAGCAATGTCTTATGTTCCTGGTAATAAAGTTTACCTCTATGATAAAATTGTAGAAAAATACAATCCAAATCCAAATGTAGATTGGTATGGTGCAACTGGAGGATCAGTTTTAAATAAAAATATCTTTACGGAAGAAGGAAATATTAAAAAAGTCAACCAGTTTATTGGTGAAGATTATGATCAAAAAATGGGATCAATGGATCAATTTATAACTACCTTGTATCTTTTATGTGGTTATGAATGTTCTGTAAATACTATGCTTGGAGAAACTCATAGAACTCCAAATTGGCGAGAAAGTAATCTTCCACTTATTCATTGTTTTAAGGAAATGTACTGATGAAAATTATTATTTGGGGATATCCTCTTCATTCGCATACACATTCTTACATTCATGCTGCTTTTTATAAAGCATTTACTCATCTTGGATATGAAACTTATTGGTTTCATGATGGAAAGTATCCAGAAGATTTTGACTGGAATGATTGTATATTTTGGACAGAAGGATTTGCAGACAAAAACATTCCATTAAATAAAACGAGTACATACTTTGTTCATGTTTGTCCAGACCCAGCAAAATATATAAATGCCGGTGTTAAGAAATTTATTGATGTTCGTTATAATCACCTGTGGCATAAAGATCATGTTTATGACTACTCATTAGATAAAGATAAACTTACTAAAGTTGGTCCTTGTTGTTATCTGCAAGAAAAGAAAAATCGTAGAGTTCAGGTATTAAATGATTATCATCAATATTGGATTGAAGATTATGATAAGTTTTATGTAACTTGGGCTACTAATTATCTTCCTGAAGAATTTGATTTAGAAGATATTCATTATCCTAGAGAAGATAAAATTTATTTCAGTGGAAATATTTCTGCTCATGGTAGGTGTGAAAACTATAGTACTTTTAGACCATTTATTGAAGAGTGTCAAAGGAATGGAATAGAGTTTATTCACAATGATCCATTTTCTAATCCTCTAAGTGAAGATGAAGTTATTTTGAGAACTAAAAAATCAATTCTTGGTGTTGATATTCGTGGACCTGAGCATATTAAAAATGGATATGTTCCGTGCAGAGTTTTTAAATCAATCAGTTGGGGTCATCTTGGAACAACTAATTCTTACGAAGTTTTTAAAGAATTGGAAGGAAATTGTTTATATTCTCCAGATACTTCCTTAATGTTTAGTGATGCAATGAGCAAGCGTTTAGATTATGAATACATAAAGAAAGCAATGCTTTATGTTAAAGAAAATCACACTTATGTGAATCGTATTCAATCAATTATGAGTTTAGTATGAAAGAATTTACAATTGTATCATCTCTCTTTAATATTGAGAGAGAAGAAATGGATGGAAGATCTTGGGAAGAATATTTAAAGTGGTTTGATATTACACTTCAAATAAAGTGTCCTATGATTTTATTTGTTACTGAAGATTTAGTTTCTTTTATTGAAGAAAGAAGAGTAAACATTCCTACAGAAATTATTGTTCAATCAATAGATGATGTTCATTATCAATATCTTAAAAAACAATTAGATAATATTATTAATTCTGATGAATATAAAAATAAAATCTCAGATCCTGATAGAATTGAGTGTCAACACTCAATGTATTCAATAATTCAGTATTCAAAGTTTAAATGGTTAAAACAATCTATTGAAGAAGATCCATTTAATAGCAAATTTTTCTTTTGGATGGATGCGGGAGCATCAAGATTTTTTGAAGATTTTGATTTATCTCTAAGTTATCCAAGTAAAAATGCACTTGAAGCATTGGAAGAAATGGGAGATAAATTTTTAATTCAAATGAATATGGAATATTATGAAGACCTTGCAAATGCAGATAGTTTGACTGAAGAATATCTTTTAGATAATCGTTCTTATATTTTAGGTTCTATGTTTGGTGGAACTAAAAATAAAATTTTAAAAGTAGGTGATGATATTGAAGATGTTCTTTTAAATAAAATGATTGATAATGAGTTTGTTAATAATGAACAGATTGCTCTTGGATATTTGGTCAAACAAAATCCAGATGATTATGAAATTTATGAAAGGTATGACGGTAAGCATATGTCTTTATTCTTGGAGCTTGGTAAACAATGAAGATTACTTTAGTTGGACCAGGCATTATGCCAATTCCACCAACAGGGTGGGGCGCCGTTGAAATTCTAGTGTGGGACACTAAAAATGCATTAGAGAAACTAGGACATACTGTTCAGATTGTTAACACAAAAGATCCAAGACAAATTATTCAGGAAATTAATTCATTTAGACCTGATTTTGTCCATATTCATTATGATGAATTTATTGGATTATATCCTTATATTCAATATCCAAAGGCAATTACTAGTCATTTTGGATATTTGGAAAGACCTGAAATGTTTGGTGGATATTCAAATATTGCAAATGCTTTTGCTCAAATACAACCAAATATTTTTTGTTTATCTGAAGGAATTAAAAATGTATATAAAGTCTTAATGAATATTCCTGAAGATAGATTATATGTTACTCCAAATGGAGTAAATAACTCTGCTTTTGAGTATGCGAATAGACCAAAATATGGCAATAGAAGCATCTATCTTGCAAAGATAGATTATCGTAAACGTCAGTACATGTTCCAATCAATTGAGTCTCTTTGGTATGCTGGAAATATTGCAGACTCTAGATTTGATACCTCTAAAAATTATCTTGGCGAATGGAGTAAAGATGTTCTTCATAAAGAACTGACACAATACGGCAATCTAGTTCTTCTTTCTGATGGTGAGGCTCATCCATTAGTTTGTATGGAGGCATTATCTGCAGGTTTAGGTATTGTAGTTACTGAGTGGGGCAGAGCAAATCTTGATGACTCAAAAGACTTTATTACAATTATTCCCGAAAACAAGATAAGTGATATTGATTTTATTGAGAATGAAATCATAAAGAATAGAGAATATTCTTTACAAAATAGAAAAGAAATAGTAGAATATTCAAAATCTTTTGATTGGATTGAAATCCTAAAAACACACTATATTCCAAGTATTGAATCTATTATCAATGGACAAAAATAAATCTTTATATAAACTCAAAAATTTTGGTCCAGTTTATTATCTTAATCTTGATGATCAACCAGAAAGAAGAGAGTATATGGAATCTCAGTTTAAATACTGGGAAATTGATAATTATACTCGCATTTCTGCATATGATGGTCGTGAAGACGATCTAAGCGATATTATTATTGGTCGATATCCAGAGATGATGACTTCTGGAGAGATTGGATGTGTAACCTCGCACCTAAAAGCAATTAAACACTGGTATGAAACCTCAGATTCTCCATATGCAATTATTATGGAGGATGATTGTAATATTGATATTGCCAAACATTGGAATTTTACCTGGAGTGATTTTATAGCAAGAGTACCTTATTGTTGGGATGTAATACAATTAGCAATTATTTGTACTGGAGATATTGTTGTTCCAATTCATACACGATTTGTGAATGATTTTTCTACCGCTTGCTATGTAATTACAAGACATCATGCAGAAAAACTAATAAAATATCACATTCGTGGAGAAAAATATAAGTTGGATAATGGAGTTAAACCAAGACCAGTAGCAGATGATTTAATTTATAATTCTGGTGTTACATATGCTACACCATTGTTTCTTTATAAAATTGAATTGGGTTCTTCTATTCATCCTGAACATATTGATGTTTTTCATCGCCAAAGTCATGATGGAATTCTTAATTTTTGGCAACAAATGGGCGCACAAATGACAATAGATCAAATTACTGATTTTAATCCGTATCTAGGTCGAGTCACTGAGAGTTCGGCAAACCAGCAAGATTCTTGACAGGTCTCAAATCTACTGATATACTAAATATGTATTTAAGAATTCTGTTGTAATTCTTAACACATAAAATTTGTCGTTTAGTACTAAAACACTTTTATGAAACTCAAACAACTGATGCTTGCACCTGTTGCTCTGGGAATGGTTGCTCCTGTTGCTGCGAATGCCGCAGATCTCAATATGGCAGCAGTCAACCAATATTCAACTTCAGAGCAGGTTACAAGCGTCACTCAATTCTCTGATGTAAAACCCACTGATTGGGCATATCAGGCACTTTCTCAACTTGTTGAGCGTTACGGTTGCGTTGCTGGTTATCCTAATAGCACCTTTGGTGGTGGTAAGGCAATGACCCGTTATGAGGCAGCAGCACTTCTGAATGCTTGCCTTGATCGCGTATCTGAAACTACTGATGAACTTCGCAAACTTCTTAACGAATTCCAAGCAGAACTTGCAGTTCTACGTGGTCGTGTAGATGGTCTAGAAACCCGTGTAGGTACTCTAGAAGCACAACAGTTCTCTACTACTACCAAACTTCGTGGTGAGACTAACTTCATCCTTGGTGGTGTTCCTGGTGCTCTGCTTCAACCTACTAAAGCAGTTCCAAACGGTCAGAATGTAGGAAATACTACTTTCAATTATGATCTTCGCCTGAACTTTGATACTTCATTCACTGGTAAGGATCTGCTTCGTGCCCGTCTGCGTTCTGGTAATTTCTCTAGTCAACCCTTTGGTTCTTCTTCCTCTATCCTGAAACTGGATAAGGCAGAAACCTCACAAGGCACTGGTACTTCCAGTAATGTATGGCTTGATCGTCTGTACTATCAGATTCCTGCAGGTAAGAACGTAACTCTGACTGCTGGTGCTCTGGTTCGTAACACTGAAATGTCTTGGGTTCCTACTGCATATCGCTCAGAAATCCTTGACTTCTTCACTACTGCTGGTGCTCCTGGTGTTTATAACAAGGCAACTGGTGCTGGTTTTGGTATTCAGTATGCTCAGAAAGGAACCCGTGGTATCGTCGCTGGTCTGAACTATGTTGCACAGAATGGTGATAACTCTTCCACTGGCGTATTCAATGAGCAAGGTGCTCTGAATACTCTTGCACAGATTGGTTATCGCGCTCCTCAGTGGGGCGTTGCCTTCGGTTATCGTTACGGAACTCAGGGCACTCGTCTGCGTACCTACAATGGTCTTCTAGGTGCTAATGGTACTCTTGGTGCTGGTCAGGCATCTAATGGTTATGCATTCAATGCTTATTGGCAACCTGCTCAGGGTGGAACCATTGTTCCTTCAATCAGCGGTGGTTATGGTTGGAACACTGTAAGTGGTCCTGCTTCTGCTGGTGATGCAACCAATACCTCAACTTGGTTCGCTGGTCTTCAGTGGAGCGATGTGTTTGCTAAGGGCAACGCTGCTGGTGTTGCTTATGGTCAACCTGGCAATGCTCAAGGTCTGCCTAACAATGCTGGACTTCTGGAAATCTTCTACAAGTTCCGTGTAAGCGACAACATCAGTATCACTCCTGCTATCATTTATGCTGCCAACAATCAGGCATTCAAGAATGAATCCTCCAACTGGGGTGGTGTTGTTCAGACCAAGTTCACCTTCTGATAAATCACTCACATCTTGAGTAAAAGCATCCAGAAATGGGTGCTTTTTTATTCTTAAAAAACCTTAACCAATTCTTAGTGGACTTTAAGGTTTTCTTCCAGTATTATTACTTATGAAGTTAATTCACTTCTAAAATTTTTATGAAACTCAAAAACTTTATTGCTATTGGTGCTCTTGTTACTGCTCCTCTAGCAGCACTTGCTAATGCAACTATCAATGGCGCTGGTGCAACTTTTCCTGCACCGATCTACCAACGTTGGTTCCAAGATTATGCACGAACTTCTGGTAATCGTGTGAATTATCAATCAGTTGGTTCTGGTGCTGGTGTCCGTCAGTTTGTTGCTGGAACAGTTGATTTCGGTGCTTCTGATGAACCTATTACTGCAAAAGAAGCAACAAGAGTTCGTCGCGGTGTTGTTCAGATTCCTGCTGTAGGTGGAACGATCGCAGTTGCTTATAACAAACCTGGTTGTAATCTTCGTCTAACTCAAAAACAGACTGTTGATATTTTCTCTGGTCGTATTAAGGACTGGAAACAAGTTGGTTGTGCTGCTGGACCAATGAGGGTTGTGTATCGTTCTGATGGTTCTGGGACCACTTATGCGTTCACCAACTCTCTGGATGCCTTTGGTGGATGGGGTCCTGGTGTAGGTAAGGCAGTTAAATGGCCTACTGGTATTGGTGCAAAAGGTAATGAAGGTGTTGCTGGAAACATTCGACAGAATCGTGGTTCCATTGGTTATGTTAACACTGGATTTGTAAGGGCAAATCGTCTTCAGGCAGCAGCAATTCAAAATAAGGCAGGTAAGTTTGTTCTTCCTACCGCTGCTTCTGGTGCTGCTGCTCTGAATGGTATTAAACTGGATTCTAACCTTGCAGGTGAAAATCCCAATCCTGCTGGTGTAAATGCCTATCCAATCTCAACTCTGACTTGGATTCTTGCTTATCGCACTGGTAATGGTGCAAAAACCGACGATATTCGTGCTGCCCTTAATTATGTCCTGAGTGGTAAGGCACAGGGTATTGCTGATGATTTGGGATATGTTCCTCTGTCTGGAAGCATCCTGAATCGTGCTCGACTTGCTGTTCAACGAATTGGTCAGTAAATCAAAACAAAGGAATACTTGACGTTTCTTTATTTTTGCTATATAATTTTGTTGTAAATCGTTACAAAACGAATGACTGTTACTAAAAATGAGTTCGGGCAAATGAATATGTTTGCTAAAGAGCCCACGATGTATTATGAAAACTATGGAATGTATTCCCCTAACGAAATCAAGGAGACTTACAATGGACGTTGGGCTATGGTCGGTATTATTGCTGGGTTCATTTCTTATGCTATCACTGGTAAGTTCTTCTTCGGAATCTTCTGATGACTGAAGTTATTTTTACACTTACTAGTGTAACATTTTTTGTGCTTCTTGCACATTCTGTCAATCAACTATCTGAAACTTACTGAGGAAAAAAAACTATGGACAAGATTTTTACTGAAAAGGCTGAGCGTCTGAATGGTCGTCTAGCAATGCTTGGATTTGTTGCCGCTGTTGGTGCATATCTAGCAACTGGTCAAGTCATTCCCGGAGTATGGTGAATCATACTAATGATATGCTAGGGCAATTTTCTATTGCACTTCAGCAATTGATTGATTCGGGTGCCTGGTCTAACGATGATGAATTAGAAGTCAAAATTGCAGGCACTCTTCCAAAAGATAAATTTATTGTAATTCAAAATAATACTAAAAGAAATTCATAATTATGTTCCCTAAATTTATTCGTCGTAAAGGTATCGAGGTTCCTATGCGTAAAGAAGGTTATCAAATTCCCCAAGTAGAATTTGTATTTCGTGAGAATGGTGAGTTTGTAAATCTCACCTCATCAGAACTTTTTGATGGTAAGCGTGTGATTATCTTCTCACTTCCTGGTGCATTTACTCCTACTTGCTCTGCATACCAACTTCCTGGATTTGAAGAGAAGTATGAGGATTTCCAAGCACTGGGTATTGATGAAATCTATTGTATTTCTGTGAATGATGGTTTTGTGATGAATGCTTGGGCACAAGACCAAAACATCAAAAATGTAAAACTCATTC
>JACCDW010796512.1_pt1 | contig 20865 bp, 17 predicted proteins | sample 7449781 | NCBI WGS metagenome assembly JACCDW01 (sample SAMN15323449, study PRJNA562643) | freshwater metagenome | isolation source: river surface water | place: USA:Blue River Watershed | collected 2017-08-18
AAACTCGATAAAGAAGTTACTCGATGAGCTTAACCGTCCAGGTCAGTAACAACGAAGTTACCGTAAGTCAGAATGCTGCCAGCAGTATAACAGTCTCGCAGGAAGCAACTCCTACCCTTACTGTATCAGCAGCCGGACTAGTAGGACCTGCAGGAGCTACTGGCGCACAAGGAGCTCAAGGGGCTTCCGGCGCTAACACATTTCCATACTCTGGATCTGCACACATGACAGGATCCCTAGAAGTTACAGGTTCAATACACGTGTCAAGCGCCCAACTCAGCGCTCTTCACGCTACCTCAGATGCAGGTATACAGGTAACTCGAATTTCTACCGCATTTGGATTCCCCGGTAGTGCATGGGGCGGGTATTTATATCCGTTGCTTCCTACAACCTTATACAAATCTGACGGAACTTTTATTACCGGAACTAAAAAACCACTAGCCCTACAGCCCTCCAGCACAGCCCAGGATATTGCATTAGCGACTGTTGACCATGGAGCTAATCTGTTTATTTCTGCAAGTAACGAAGTGCTAATAGGTTACGGAGGAAGCACACCTTCTAAAACTTATATTAGAGACTTACTACTTGTAGAAGGAATTCTATCAGGATCTTCTAATGTATATGTTTCCGGCTCTTTAACAGCCGTAGGAGGAGTAACAGGATCTCTGCTAGGAACAGCAGCTACAGCCTCTTACATTAATCCTGTATTCATTTCAGCTTCCGTAGCTGCTTCTGGATTTGGAACTGTAGTCAGTACCGGCTCTTTAATGACAACAGGAAGTGTTTCTTCAAATACTTTGACTTTTACTAAAGGAGACGGAAGTACATTTAGCTTAACAGTTGCAACCGGTTCAGGAGCAGCAGCAAGTCCTTTCCCATACTCTGGAACAGCTCAAATTACAGGCTCTCTAGAAGCTCTATCGACAGGCTCTGCAAACGCCATCTTCGCTATCGGCGACGCTGGAATCAAAGTTTCAAGATATTCTAGTGCGTTTGGATTCGGAGGATCTGCCTGGGGAGGTTACTTATATCCTCTAAGTGCAACTACCTTATACGACCAGTCCGGCAATACTTACGGATCTACAAAAAACCCGTTAACTTTACAGCCCCTAGGTACAGCCCAGGATCTTGCACTATCGACTGTAAACTACGGTGCTGCAGTGTTTGTTTCTGCAAGTAATGAAATTTACTTAGGATTCGGTAGTAACTCTCCATCAAAAACATTTATAAGAGACACAGTTACTATTAGCGGATCTCTTAGAGGAGTTGTAAAGCCTCTAACAATAACTTCCTTTACAGCCTCCCTTAGCATGTCTGGAAGTAACTTCTATACTTTACAGTTAGTATCAGGAAGCAATACTTACATAAGTCCCACACATATACTACCAGGTCAAACAGTAAGTTTACAGGTAAATACAACCGGATCCGGTACAGTATCTTTTCCATCAATTGTAAAGCAGCCTAGCGGATCAAGCTACACCCCTACTACTTCTACAGGAGTAGATGTACTTACTCTTATTACTTTTGATAGCACAAACGTATACCTGGCTAACGTTAAAAATCTAATTTAATGTTGCCTCTGTTTGCATTTGTAAACCAGCCAGCGCTGGCAGTAGCTGTACCAACAGCTTCCGGAACCGTCTATCAACAGCTAGACACAATAGCCAACTACTTAAGGGGCTATATGTCTGATTTTCGAAATCCTAGCTTCTATGCCTATAGGTTAGATGGAAACGGGTTTAATATTACAGATGGAGGATTCGATATGTACGACTCCGGTAATGTAACTAGCCCCTGGGTAAGAAGTAACGCGAACTACGCCAGCAATACAGCCTACAGTATAGCAGCATATCCTTCAGCCAGTAACTACACAGTAACTTCCTCAGCAGTATTAGATCAGGACTTCTACTATGTTAGTCTAGGATACCAGCAGTACGCAGTAACTCAAAGTCTAACCTACCTACCTCTTACAGTCCTCGGTACTAGGAGTACCCCAGGTATTTCAACAGGTTGGCAATCAGGAGGAAACTCAGGAGCAGACGGAGGCGGTACCCTAGCTGCAGGATATGTATACAGCGGTAGTACAGTAAACAGTTTCACAACCTACGCATATTATCGACAGACTTACGCCGCCGGTGATCCCTCACACACCGACTTATTTATCCTGCTAGGGCATCCGAATTGGGGGTCTACATTTGGACCTGTTCTTGCATTAGCAACCCCGGTAGCCAACGGAGGAAACGGATCCTACTTATATACGTCCGGAAGTAGTGCCCAAAATATTCTTGCAATAAAAACATTATTATCTAAAGCATCCGGGGTACAGGTAACAGCAGCAGAAATTCAAACAGTAGTAGACAATTTTACTTTGCGTATCAGGCAAGCACTTAACTATTAAGGTTTCCTATTTATAAAGAAAAAAGCATGGCTGATGTAACTATCTGGACCGGTACTAGTACTTTCTTCCCCGGTGAAACTCCATTCGGCTTCTATGACAGCGACACACAGTTTCAAGCTGATGCCGATAAGGTGGCTTCATTCTGTGCTACCCGTCTAGGATATCCTCTAATGGATGTAGAGTTGCAGGCCAAATCTTTTTACGCTTGCTTTGAAGAAGCAGTAACAACTTACGGTAACGAAGTATTCCAATATAAAGTAAGAGAGAATTATCTCTCAATGGAAGGAGCTTCTTCGGCCGGATCTTTTAACAATACTTTAATCCAGCCAACTCTAGACAGAGTAATTCAGATCAGCCAGAATTACGGCACTGAAGCCGGTGTTGGAGGAAATGTAACCAAGTATACAGGCTCGCTTTATCTATCAGCTAGCCAGCAAGTGTACGATCTAGATGCATGGGCAACCGCTCAAAGCATTACAGGAGGAATTGAAATTAGGAAGGTATTCTTTGAAGCACCTCCTGCAATCCTTCGCTACTTTGACCCTTATGCAGGTACAGGTACAGGTATTCAATCTCTGATGGATGCATTTGACTTCGGATCTTATTCACCAGGTATTAACTTCCTGCTCATGCCTGCATATTACGATATGCTGAAAGTGCAGGCGATCGAGTTCAACGATCAAATTAGAAGATCTTCTTATACATTTGAACTTGTAAACAACAAACTAAGATTATTTCCAGTTCCAAAAGAGGACGGATATTTAATGTTCGAATACTTTAAGAAATCTGAAAAATCAGCTGCAGTATCAGGATCGGGTGTAGGACTAATTACTAACGTAGGAGAGGTTCCTTACGACAATCCATCCTACACGGGAATCAACTCAGTAGGCCGTCAGTGGATCTACCGCTATACTTTAGCGCTAGCTAAAGAACTTCTAGGCTACATTAGAGGAAAGTACCAGCAGGTACCTGTACCGGGTGCAAGTACAACTCTCAATCAGACAGACTTGCTTACTGATGCAAGAGCAGAGAAAATAGCTCTGCTTACCGAACTTAGAGATATGCTTGAGCAGACCTCAAGACGTAACCAGTTAGAGAGAAAAGCTAACGAGGCAGAGTTTACCAAAACAACACTCCAGAGTGTTCCAATGACTATCTTTGTAGGATGATTACGCTAGAACAATTACTAAGTGAGGTAGAATTCAGAATGTACAAAACCTACGTGTACGTAGAGTTTAATCCTGAAACTGATATCACTACTATCGCACAGCTTATCAGAAGCGTAGATAAGGTTGCAGTTGTGAATAACAAATCTAATAAAGAAGACCCTAGACCAAGAGGTCTGCTTTTGATTAAAATTATAACCACTAAGCCTGCACTTGAGACCTTTCAAGAAGTTCAAAAAGCAGCTATGACTGCTATTCCTGATCTTAAAAAGTTTCAATTCTCTGAACGTCATATCGAGCAATCAGAAATATGAGTTTATTCGGAAGCCAAAGAGACTTTGCTCTGATTCGTAAAATGAACAGAGAGATCCTGCAAGATATCGTCCAGCAGGAGGTAGCCTACTATAAAATTTCCTTGGAAGATACTCAAGCTAATATTTACGGAGAATCTCTAGAGAAAGCTTTTTACGGACCTGTCCTATTCAACTGCCTTATTACCAGAGGAGATCAGACTATGACTGCTGATGAATTTGGCGGTGACTTAACCAGAGAGAGCTCATTTGCATTCCTGCGAGATGATTTAGTAGATGCCGAACTAGTACCTGAAGTTGGCGATATCGTAATGTGGCAAGAAGATTATTACGAGATTGATAACGTTACCGAGAATGAACTATTCTGGGGTAAAGACCCTGCGTACAATTACGGAAGAAGTTCTGACTACGGCACCAGTGTTTCAATCATCTGTAAAGGACACCTAACAAGAGCAGACAAGCTCGGTATAACCAGAGTTAGATAATGGCACAACCTAAAAAAAGAGTACCCGTACCGAAGACTCAATCAGAGTTGACTCGTGAGCAGATCGTACCTTACGATTCGCTGAAGGGTGCTGTGCCTGCTTCTTCAAAAGCAAATAGAGAAAATCAAATCTCTCTTAAGGACGATACGGTAAAGCTTCCGGTAGTTGGATTTAAGGATATAGACGGTGCGATTATCTACTACTTCAACAACGTAATTAAACCCTCTGTTGTACAGAACGGAAACAAAATAGACGTACCGGTGCTCTACGGATCTCCAGAAAGATGGGCAGCCGTACAAAAAGACGGTTTTTACAGAGATAAAAACGGTAAAATACAAGTACCGTTGATCATGTTTAAGAAAAGTTCTATTGAAAAAAATAGAAGTTTAGGAAATAAACTAGACGGTAACGAAGTTAATAATTTCGTAATTTACGAAAAGAAATACTCAAAGAAAAATATCTATGACCGCTTTTCAGTTCTATCTAACAGAAACCCTTCTCAAGAGCTCTACGGAGTTGTAGTTCCCGATTACGTTACGGTAACCTACCAGTGTGTAATCTTTACCGATTACGTAGAGCAGTGTGACAAGCTAATCGAAGCTTTAAACTTTGCTTCGGATTCATACTGGGGGGACAAAGAACGTTACCGTTTTAGAGCAATGATTGACACTTATACTCCGACTGTAGAATTAAATCAAAATGGAGATAGAGCAGTAAAAGCTACATTTAACATTAAGTTAAATGGTTATATAATTACAGATACGTATAATAGAGATAAAGCCAACCTCAAGAAATTTTACTCTAAATCTCAGCTCTTATTTAGCACTGAAACTGTAACTGACGTTAGCGGAACAGAGGTTCAGTCTACGTCTTTTGAGAATAAAGGAGCAGTAAGATTCTACGACGGACAGCTTAATGCAACTCAAACAGTATCACAAATCGTAGCCGGTATGACAGCAGCAGAAATAGTATACGTTTCGCTAAGGAACGCAGCGATAGCAGATTCTAAGTCTGGAAGTACTGCTACGTTTAACAATAGAACAATTGCAACACCTCCATCCGGGTTTGCTGCAATTACAACCAAGGACTTTGAAGTCTACATTAACGGAAGAAGAGTTCCTGACTCTCAAATTACCTCGGTTACTCAAGTAGGACTTAACATAGACGTTTTACTTGATGTAGCAGGATTCTTTGAGCAGGTTGGTGCAACTTTAGAAGCAGCAGATGAAGTTTTACTTATAGGAAAGTTTAATTAAAATGTCTAGAGTTAGATTAAGAGAATTAGATCCTTCAGGATCATTAAACATAACAGGATCCTTCTCAGTACAGGGTCAAACTACTCTTATTCAGTCCGATCCTAATGTTAGCGCTTTAGTGGTATCGGGTGCATTAGAAATTGTAAAAGCAGAGATACAGTCCCAAGTAGTTTCTGCAAGCTTATCCATTCAAAACCTGGGAACACTTGCAGACCGCAGCAGTAATGCCAATATGGATTTAGGCGGATTTTATTGATATTTATATAGAGACTCAAAACAACAACTTAGAGAATGGCACAAAAAATATTATTACGTAGAGGTGGTATCGGAAATATCGGTAGCACTATTGCCGTATCAAAAGGGGAATTAATCTTTGCCTCAGGAAGTACTAACGGAGTAGAGAACGTAGTATTCATCGCTAACGCTGACGGCAACAACACCTTTACTCCAGTTAATAAGCTGTACACCGGTACAGCAGGAGCAGATACATTCTCTGCAAGATTAGACGGAACACCTTACTACAACACCACCAGCCAGTCTCTACACATTCTCACCAACGGCGGTACAGTTACTCCTCTAGATCTTTCAGGTAACTTAGAAGGTAATACGGTATCGTCGATGACGATTACAACACTTACTAATACTACATTAAATACAGGTACAGTTAGTGCGTCCGGCAATATTACCGGTTCTAATTTAAAGTTAACCGGCAACGCTGATATCTCTGGAAACGTAGTAATCGGAGGTAACATTACAGTAGGAGATCAAACTACAGACTTTATTAACTTCGGTGCTGAAGTTTCTTCTTCAATCATTCCTGATGCAGACAATGCATTTACATTAGGTACTATCTCTAAGAGATGGCAGGTATACGGTATACAGTCAAACGTATCGGGTGCATTTAGTGGATCATTTGCCGGTAACTTCACCGGTACTATTAACGGAGGATCATCTACATCAGGTACCGGTACTACCAACCAGCTAACCAAGTGGTTAAGCTCAACCACAATCGGTGATTCATCGATCTCAGACGATGGTTCAAACGTTAGAATTACTCCTAACTTAATTGTAACAGGTAGTACAGACCTTTTAGGAAACGTTACCTTATCTGGTAACTCTCAGACAGTTACTCATACCGGTACTGGTAACCTAACTATTGCTTCTACAGGAGGTAACGTTCTCATCGAAGGAACAACATTCAACGGCAATAACGTAACCATTCCAGGTAATCTTACTGTAGCAGGTACTACAACAACTATTGATTCAACGATTGTAAATATTGGAGATAATATTATCGTTCTTAACGCAGGCGGTATAGTAGCTGACGGAGGTATTCAAGTAGTTGATGCGGTTTCAACAGCAGGTACAGGTTCACTTCTTTGGAATGCAACTAATGACTACTGGTATGCAGGTATTAGCGGATCTACTCACTACCGCTTAACCACTTACGCTAACCAGACTGGCGGTACTACCAACTACGTACCTAAAGTAGATTCTAATGACAGATTAGTAGATTCTCTTATTTCAGATGACGGAACTTTAGTAACCGTTGGAGGCAACTTAACTGCTAATACAATCACAGCTTCTACAGCTTTTGTAGCAACCGGACTAACAGGAGTAATCGATACTTCCTCTAGAGCAATCTTTAGAGACGGATCAAACAGATTAGGAGCTCTTTCCAACACCGACTCGGCTGTAGAAGTATCAACGCTTATCGGTTACAAAGCTGACGGAACTTTCGTAGCAACTTCGGTAATCGACGGAGGAACATTCTAAGATAATTTACTTTAATTTAAGAGAGCCGGCAACAGCCGGCTTTCCTATTTATTATAGTCTATATAGACTCCTTCGGTACATACCTTAAAAAAAGTTCCATTTATATGGCCCAGAACATTAAACTGAAAAGATCCTCAGTAGCAGGCAAAGTACCTACTACTAGCCAGCTCGAAGCTGGTGAAATTGCTATCAACACCGCCGACGGTAAACTCTATTTTGAGAGAGATGATAGCACCATTCAGACCATTGTTACTACCAATGCTACAATAACAGGTAGTTTAAACATAAACGGGCCAATTACTGGATCAGATGTACAGATTGCAGAATGGGGTTCAATATCTGCATCATTAGTTTCTATTCAATCCGGTGCAAATAGCTTAACGCTAGACAACGTAACTGATAACGGAAGTACTACTACAAACAATATAACGGTTGGTAGAATAACCTCACAGACAACAGGACTAGCTACTACAGGACTTTTTACAACTACCGACGGCGAGAACACATTCACCTTACAGAGCTCAGGATCAGGCGGAACTAACCCAGGCAAGGTTACTTTAAAGTTTAAAGAACATACTCAAACCCTACCGGGTGAAGCTACTATCTCATACGGGGGCAACGGATCAGACATCTTTACTTTTGAAAACAACCAAGGAGCTCAGTTTAAATTTCAAGGCTCTTCTACCGATCAGGAATTCTGGTTGTACAACGGAGGAGGTTCCGGCAGTATGCTTTGGGGAGATGACGGTACCGAGTTTATAGTTCGAATCGGAACAGGCACTACACAGTTCTACGGAAACGCCAGAACAGCTACAACCGCTTCATATGCTTTAACAGCATCTTTTGTAGAATTTGCAAACATAGCAAACAAACCTACCCTGGTATCTGGTTCTGCTCAAATTGACCTATCTCAAGCAACTGGTACTGCTGCTTTAGCAGTCTCTGCTTCTTACGCTTTTACAGCTTCGTATGTAAGCCCAGGAGCTATCGCAGGAACAGTACTAAGTGCTTCTTACGCAGCTACAGCTTCTTCTGCTGATTCATTCACAGTAAGAACTGCTCTAACTGCTAGCGGGTTAAGATATCCAACTACAGACGGTATATTTCAGGGTCAAGTTATTCAGACAGACGCAGCAGGCAACCTAGCATTTGGCAACGTTGCTGCTGTGTTTGAAGAAGTTTATAACGCAGAAGCTACCACACTTACAAAAGGAACTGCCCTATATGTAAGCGGTGCAGTAGGAGCAGCTCCTAAAGTATATAGAGCAGATGCTTCTGATCCAGCTAAGATGCCAGTAACCTTCCTTGCAATGGAGAACATTGGAACAGGTGCAACAGGTAGAGGTATTACACTGGGTCTTATCACCGGGATAGATATGACCGGATTCCCAGTAGGGGATGACTTGTTTGTAAACGGAAACGGAACTTTAACTACCACAAGACCTACCGGAAGTACCGACATAGTACAGCCTATCGGTATTGTTACTAAAACCGGAAACGGCGGACAGCTAAACGTTCTTAACCCGGGTCCTGTACTGCTTCCTAATTTAACAGCAGGAAAGACGTGGGTAGGAGACTCTATTAACTACCCAGTAGAAGTATTTACATCTTCGCTACTAGTAACTCAGGCAGTTAGTTCATCTTTAGCAGCCCTAGCAACTACAGCATCATACGCTCTAAAAGCAGAATCAGTAGGACAGTTAAACCAGAACGTCGTAGTTAACGGAAATCTAACTGTATTCGGAACATCTTCATTTACTTATGTGACTTCTTCACAGTTAAATGTTGATAGTGCTTTTATTTCAGTTAACGTATTTGAACCGGTAGAAAGATTTGGAGGACTGAAAGTATATGATTCCGGCTCTAGCACTGCTACAGCTTCACTAGCTTGGGACTCTCTACACAACCACTGGGTATACCAGAATGCAAGCGGATCAACCTATACCGGCGGTATGCTTTTATCCGGTCCCAGAAACACAGGATCACTGGGAGATGAACCAAACCTTACCAAATGGTTTGTTCCAAGATCAGACGGAGGAGATCACCTAGATAATTCTCAGATTTACTCTAGCGGCTCAGTAACCCAAATTACAGGTTCATTAACAACCTCAGGAAAAGTTTATATTGAAACTGTAGATAACTACGGATCAGATCCAGATAAATTCCTATCCATTGTAAATAACGAAGTTGTTTATAGAACCGGTGCACAGCTGCTATCAGACATCGGAGGTCAGACCGCCGGTACGTTTGTGCAGAATGCAGGCTTAGGAGGCACTGCCCGTTACATCATGCGCTATGAAGATTCAAACAGCGCAACTACTTCTTCAATCTATGAAGATACTTCCGGTAATATCGGTATTAAAAAAACTACTCCGGGAGCAGCCCTGGATGTTAACGGTAGCGGCATTATTACCGGTTCTCTTAATGTAAGCGGAATTGGATACCTAGCTTCAGTAACGTCTTCTCAAGACATACAGGTAAATGGAATAACAGTAGGTAGAGGTACAGGTAACAGCAATACCAACATACTACTGGGATCTGGCTCTTTAGGTAGTTTAACTACAGGTACTAATAACACTGTTATCGGTGTAAGCTCTAATCTTTCAAGCACTACTTCTGAACAAAACACTTTTGTAGGTAACCAAGTTTTCATAACCGGATCTTCAGCTAACCGATCTGTAGGTATGGGCTACCAAGCCATGTATAACAGCTCAGCAGCTTCTATATATGAAAACGTAGCTATTGGTTATCGATCTCAATATAAGGGAGGAGGTTTAGGAAACGTAGCTGTTGGTGCTGGAGCTATGACTAACGGCAGTGGAATTGGTGGTGTAGGTACTTACAACGTAGCTATAGGTACCTATTCTATGGGTGACGGTCCCGGTAGAGGTGATAGTAATATAGGTATAGGTGGAGACACTCTATACTCACTTACCAGCGGTAGTAATAACATAGCATTAGGTCAGGGAACCTTAGCAGGTAATACTAAACAGGATCATAACATAGGTCTTGGATATCAAACTTTTTACAGAACTGGACAGAATGATGCTAATGGCGGTAATAATATAGGTATTGGCCGCCGAGCAGGATACAATATGTATTCAGGATCCAATAATATCTTTATAGGTCCTTCAGCTGGATCTTCATTTGATATAGTTAACAATAACGTTGTTATTGGCGGATTTGACGGATTTGCATCTCCACTAGCTAGCCAAAGTGGCAACATGATCCTAGCAACAGGTAACGGAACCATTAGAATGTTTGTTACCGGTTCTAATGGAAACATAGCTTTGGGTGGTCATACAAATCCACAGTTCAAAGTAGACATCACAGGTTCACTAGCTATAAGAGATACTGCAACAGTTGTACAGCAAGGTATTCAGGTATCAGGCACCAGTACCTTAACCGTTGCTTCAATCAGCACTACTTCCTACGATGGAGCTTTCCTAGATTACTTAATTGTAAGTGGAAGCAATAGAAGAGCCGGCACCCTAGCCACAGTCTGGACCGCTTCAGATATTGAATGGAAAGATACTTCTACTCTAGACTTAGGAAGCACCAACGGTGCTGAATTTACCCCAGCTATCAACGGATCAAATGCAGACATTACTCTAGCAGTACCGGCCGGAACCTGGACAGTCAAAGGACACCTAAGATATATGTAAGCATATTTATATAAACAACAACCGTCCTTTGGATAGAGAAAAAGGCATAAATTATGGCAAATAAAAAGTTCGTTGCCCGTAACGGGATTATATCAAAAGGTAACACAGAGGTCTCTGGCAGTTTATCTATCTCAGGTAGTCTGGCAGTCGGTCAGGTGGATACCGATAATGCTCTAACGAACTTTTTAGTACTTGCTGCCGACGGGACGGTTAAAACTAGGTCAACAGGAGCTCAAGGTGCCCAAGGCGCTACTGGTGCACAGGGTGCACAAGGAGCAGTAGGTTCCCAAGGTGCTCAAGGTGCAACAGGCTCTCAAGGAGCACAAGGGGCAACAGGTGCCCAAGGTGATCAAGGAGCACAAGGTAACCAAGGAGCTCAAGGTGCAACAGGATCTCAAGGAGCTCAAGGAGCACAAGGTGCTTCTGCAGCAACTTCTATTACAAATAACACGGATAATTACCTTGTAACTGCTACAGGTAATGGATCAACTCCATTTAATGGAGAATCTCTACTTCAATTTGATGGACAGAAATTAAGCGTTCTATACCAGTCAGGAGATGAGGGCGGCGAAATCTTATTAAATAAGCCTGTCACTAATACCTCCTTAACAGGTAGCGGTGTTACAATTGACGTTTACCAGAACAAAATTAGATTTTTTGAACAAGGAGGAGGAGCTAGAGGTGCCTATATTGATCTTACTCAAGCTACTGGAGGAGCAGGTACTAACCTACTAACCGGCGGACCTCAAGGCTCTCAAGGAGCTCAAGGTGCCACCGGCGCCCAAGGAGCACAGGGTGCAACAGGTTCACAAGGAGCTACTGGATCACAAGGAGCTACCGGATCTCAAGGAGCACAGGGCGCCCAAGGCGCTACTGGATCTCAAGGTGCAACAGGCTCTCAAGGAGCAACCGGCGCACAGGGTGCTACTGGATCACAAGGTGCACAGGGCGCAGCAGGTAATAATGGTGCTCAAGGTGCAACCGGAGCTCAAGGTAGTCAAGGAGCACAAGGTGCAACCGGAGCTCAAGGAGCACAGGGCGCTCAAGGAGCTGGATTCACCACAGTCTCTTCAGCAGCTGACAACAGAGTACTTACCTCAGATGGTTCATCTAATGCTGCTGTAGCAGAAGGAAACCTTACCTTCGACGGATCTACCTTAACAGTAACCGGTGATGCAGTAATTACAGGTAGAGTAACTGCACAGGAATTTCATACCCAGTTTGTCTCTGCTTCTATTATCTATAAATCAGGATCGACTAAGTTCGGTGATGACGTATCAGACGTACACAGATTTACAGGAAGTTTACTAATCTCAGCCTCTGGAGAGGGTTTGATGCTAAGATCAGCCAACGCTACCGGAGGAACAGTATTTGCTATTGATGGAGCTTCTGGAAGATTATTTGAAATCACAGACGATCTTACAGGGGATATATTCACAGTATCCGATATCTCAGGTACTCCTTTCCTAAATATTGATGCAAGCGGTAATATCGAAGCAGGTATTTCTGGATCAACTACTACAATCTCAGGTAGTGTTAAGCTTCAAACTCCTTTAACAGATAACGCCCTAACAGACTTCCTGGTATTAGGAGCTGACGGTACGATCAAAACTAGATCAACTGGTGCTCAAGGAGCACAGGGTGCAACAGGATCTCAGGGAGCTCAAGGAGCAACCGGAGCCCAGGGAAGTACCGGAGCACAGGGTGCAACAGGATCTCAAGGTGCACAGGGTGCTCAAGGCGCTACTGGTGCACAAGGCTCTGCTGGAAACAACGGTAATAATGGTGCCCAAGGAGCACAAGGTGCTCAAGGTGCAACCGGAGCCCAGGGTGCAGCGGGCAATAATGGTAACAATGGAGCGCAAGGAGCCCAAGGAGGAACTGGTGCACAAGGCGCCACTGGAGCACAAGGTGCCCAAGGAGCCGCAGGTAATAATGGTAATAATGGAGCTCAAGGCGCTACCGGCGCCCAAGGTGCTCAAGGCGCAACCGGATCTCAAGGAGCTCAAGGAGCAACTGGTGTCCAAGGAGCACAGGGTGCTCAAGGTGCCCAAGGAGCCGGGTTCTCTACAGTTTCTTCTGCTGCCGATAACCGGGTGTTAACTTCGGACGGTACCTCTAATGCTGCTGTAGCAGAAGCTAACCTTAGATTTGACGGAAGTAAGCTATCAGTAACAGGTTCAACTGAACTTTATAAATCAGGATCAACTGTATTTAGAGTAGACGGCTCAAGCGGTACTCTATTCTCAGTAGATGACAGCCTGGTAGGATCTCTCTTCTCTGTAAATGATATCTCGGGTATTCCAATTCTAGAAGTATTCTCAGACGATAGAGTACTGATGGGTACATTCGGAGCTGAAGCAGTTCGTGTATCAGGCTCAGTACTATTCTTAGATAACCTTACCAACGACGGATCTACAGTAGCTCTAACCTACAATACTACTACCAAGAAGGTATCCTACAATACTATCGCTGGACCTCAAGGCGCCCAAGGAGCACAGGGTACTACAGGCGCCCAAGGCGCTACAGGTTCCCAAGGAGCTCAAGGAGCCACTGGAGCACAGGGTGCTCAAGGTGCCGCAGGTAACAACGGCAATAATGGTGCTCAAGGCGCCACCGGCGCCCAGGGCGCTCAAGGTGCTGCTGGCAATAACGGTAACAATGGTGCACAAGGAGCACAGGGTGCTCAAGGTGCCCAGGGAGCACAAGGCTTCCAAGGTGCTCAAGGTTCTGCAGGTAACAATGGTAACAACGGAGCTCAAGGAGCTCAAGGAGCAACTGGATCACAAGGTGCACAAGGTGCTCAAGGAGCTACCGGCAATACCGGAGCTCAAGGTTCAACCGGACCTCAAGGTCCACAAGGTGCACAAGGAGCACAGGGTGCAGGATTTAGTACTGTATCTGGAGCTGTAAATAACCGTGTACTAACTTCGGACGGATCTTCTAATGCAGCAGTTGCTGAAGCAGGTCTAACCTTTGATGGAGCAAAACTTCTAGTAAGTGCATCTTCAGCTGAAGTACTTAGAGTAGTAGGTTCAGGCTCTTCTGCCAACACAACCATATTTGCAGTAGACGGAAATAACGGTAGATTATTTGAAGTATCAGATGATCTATCCAACAGCCTATTCTCAGTAAACACAATTGCCGGCTTACCGGTAATCGAAGCATTTGCCGACAATACAGTTAAGATCGGTAAATACAACCAGGAGAATATCATTGCATCTGGAGATACTCAGATCAGCGGATCTATCAGATTAATTTCCTTACCGTCTACTGCAGACACAACAGTTGTTACATTCAACACCTCTACCAAGACTATTGGATACAATACAGTAGCAGGTCCTCAAGGAGCACAGGGCGCCCAAGGAGCACAGGGCGCTCAAGGAGCTGCCGGTAACAATGGTAACAATGGAAACAACGGTGCTCAAGGAGCTCAAGGAGCCCAAGGTGCTGCTGGCAATAACGGTAACAATGGTTCCCAAGGTGCACAGGGTGCACAAGGCGCTGCCGGAAATAATGGTAACAATGGTAATACTGGATCTCAAGGAGCCCAAGGTGCTCAAGGTGCACAGGGTGCAACCGGTCCTGTAGGAGGTACAAGCGGCCAGGTGCTCTACAATAGCGGTGGTACAGCTACAAGTAGCGGTAACATGACCTTCGACGGCACTACCCTTACTGTTGCTGCCCTGACTGAATCTTCAGCTTTAAAGTACAAACAGGATATCGCAGCACTAAGTGCTTCTTTAGAAAACCTTAAAAAGATTCAAGGTGTATCGTTTGTAAGAAAAGGAGAACAGGGAAGACAGTTAGGATTTATCGCAGAAGATATCTTCAAAGTATACCCAGAGCTTGTTAAGATCGAAAACGGAGAAGTAGACAGCGTTTACTACCAGCGTGTTACCGCAGTACTTGTAGAAGCAGTAAAAGAGTTGACAGAAAAAGTTGAACAGCAAGATTTAATGATCTCTAACTTGATTGTAAGAGTAACTAAATTAGAAGCTAAGTAATATGGCAACATTACAGGAATCTACAGTAGCAGATCAGAAATTCGGCAGAGGCGGTGGAAACGTAGCCAGTAACACTGCCTTTGGACGATTTGCTTTAAATAACAACGGTTCGTGCGTAAGAAATGCCGGCCTCGGAACTAGAACAGTGCAGCAGGGAGGAAGTAATAATGTAGGTATAGGATATAGAGCAGCTGTATACAACGGAAGCTCGGCTAGAAACACAATGGTAGGTTCCTCAGCCGGTGCTAACAGCTACAGTAATTCAAATAAAACAAGTATTGGAGTTTTCGCAGGATACTTTCAAAGTCCCGCAGCAACTACAATTGGAGTTTCTGCTAATACCAATAACACAAACAAGCCCTGTTCGGTAGCAATGGGACTGTATGCAAACTGTGGTGAAAGATCAGTAAGTGTAGGTTTTAAAGCAGGTCAGTTTAGGACAGCTAGTCAGACCGTTAATCTGGGTGCTTTTGCCGGACAGTACGATACAAGTAATACTTACAATATCTCTATCGGACACTATACCGGAAGATTTACAGCAGGTGCTTCCAATATCATGCACATTGGATGGTACGCTTACAACCATAACGGCTACGGAACCCCGGACCAGTCTTCTTTAGGTAGAGCAAACAACTCAACTCCCTGTATCTGGGTAGGATGGAGTTTTGCATCTGATAACAGAGATAAGACTAATATTACTCCATTAACCGATAACCTGGGTATAAACTTTGTTCGTAAATTAAGACCGGTAAGCTATAACTGGGATAAGCGTGCAGTTTACCAAGAGAAGTGCGGATTTGAGTACGGAATAAAAGACGGAACCTTAACGGAACCTAAACAGGATTATGGATTTATAGCTCAGGAAGTAGAACTAGCAGCTCAGCAGCTAGGCTTCAAATTCGACGCCCTAGCTTACGGAGATTACCAGGATGCTTATTCGGTATCGTATTTAGATTTTGTAGCAGTTCTAACAAAAGCTCTACAGAAGATAAATGAAGATTTGGACTTAATTGAAACTCATTTAAACAGTTAGTATGGCTAGTTTTGCAAGTTTTGTAAGTGCTGCAGGAGTCTGCGCCAGTCGCGGAGCAGGAGGGTGTGTGACTAATACCGCGATGGGTAATAAAGCCCTTGAGTCAAATACTTCCGGTTATCAGAATACAGCATTCGGATATAGAGCATTGCGGAATAATAATAGTGGTCGTCAGAATACAGCAGTAGGTTATAGGGCCTTAGAAGGTGAAACTACCGGGGTATGTAATACCGCCATCGGTGCGTATGCTTTATGTAATCAGTCAGGAGCATCAAACAACACAGGAGTAGGGTTTAGCGCCGGTCGTGCAATATCAACAGGTAGTTCCAACACACTAGTAGGCGCGTATGCCGGTTGTGCAATAACAACAGGAAACTCCAACACAGCTATAGGTTTCCGCGCTTTAACAAGTGTAACCGGTAACTGCTGGAACACAGCAATTGGAGCTTATGCTTTATGTGCAGCCACTGGTGGATGCAATACTGCGGTAGGATATAAAGCAGGTCACGCTGTGACTAGCGGTACAAAAAACACACATATAGGACCACGTGCCGGAGCTAGTGTTAGTACAGCCACCCAGACTATCATAGCCTCTAGAGCAGGAAGCACTAGTAATAGTAGCGGACATACACTGTGGGGAAGTAGCGGTATGTGGTTTAACTGGGTTCAGACTAACTGGAGTAACCTCTCAGATTGTAGAGATAAAACCTGTATTCAAGATCTAGATCAGAAACTAGGATTAACCCTACTTCGCAAAATCAACCCAGTCTCTTTTAATTGGGATAGCAGAAAGCTCTACGTAGACAGATGCGGATTTGAATACGGACAGAAAGATGGAACTTTAGCAGCTAAGAAAAAAACTTACGGATTTGAAGCCCAGCAGCTAAAGCAGACCTTGGAAGAGCTAGAGGTAGAATTTGAGGCATTAGGTTACGATGAAGAAAAAGATGCATACCGTATTACCTATGATGAGTTTATTGCACCGCTAATCAAAGCAGTTCAAGAGACAGCAGATCGATTAGAAACTTTAGAAGCATTAGCACAATAAGATGGCAACTTTACAAAATTCTACAGTTAATAGCCTAGCCATGGGCCGGGATGCTGGCGGTAATATCAACAGTAATAGATTTGGCTATGCGTCGGGCGGCTCTGGAAATACCAAAACTTCTTTTGGGTACCGAGCAGGCGCCGCATCAAGTAACGTACGAAACGTTTTTGTAGGATCATTAGCCGGCCAGTATAACTCCGGATTTTATAATACAGCAGTCGGACAATGTGCTATGAGAGGTTCCGGCGCCGGTTATAGAGCTACAGCTATCGGTCAGCGAGCACTTCAGAGCTGGGGATCAAGTGGTAAAAGAGATGTACATGCAGTAGGTTCGTTTGCTGGAAACGGTAATAACGGAGTACAAAATGCTTTTGCAGGCGTTAATGCCGGTCGATGCAACACAGCCGACAACTCAACAATAATCGGTGTGGATGCTGGATGCACCACTTCCGGAACTGAAAATACCGCAGTTGGATTTAGAGCTTTATGGAACAATTCTTCTGGAATTAGAAATCTAGCTTTTGGAGCATATGCTGTACAGAGCGGTAATGAATCTTGGAGAATTGGAATCGGATATAACTCCCAGCCCTCGGTATCGTGCGGACACATAAGCTGGGGTAACAGCTACAACAACAAATGTAACTGTATCTACGGAAGCTGGTACTACGGATCCGACGGTAGAGATAAGACTAACGTAGCAACGCTAAGAAACGAGCTAGGTCTTAACTTCCTTAGAAGACTACGTCCGGTTAGCTATGTATGGGATAACAGAGATTACTACGTAGACAAATGCGGATTTGAATACGGACAAAAAGACGGAACTTTAGCCGACCCAAGAAAGCACTACGGACTGATCGCCCAGGAACTAAAACAGGTATTAACCGAACTTAACGAGACTTTTGACGGACTTAAGTACGACGAGCAAAAAGACTCTTACAGAGTTGAGTATACTTCCTTTATTGCTCCTTTAACTCAAGCCATCAAAGAACTCGATCAAAGAACCCAGCAACTTAAACAACAAGTTGGATTAATCTAAAACTTTTCATATATTAATAAAAACTACTAGACATGCCAGAAAGTAACATTCAAACAGCCATTGATACAGCACTACAGGTAGCTAGCTTTGTAGAGCAATTAGCTTCTGGAGTTGTGTTAACTGAACCTAACGCAGATGCTAGACTTAAATCTGAGAATATATTCCAGCGTAAAACCTACGCCAGCAGAAATATCCAGCACCTAAAAAGACTTATGACTCAGACCTGGTTTACAGACGCTCTGACTATGGAGCAGTTTACTGCAATCAATAATGCAATTGTAGCCGGAGAAGATTATTTAGATTAAAATTATGGTAAAAAAAGTTATGTATAATAGCTCTATGCCTAGAGCTGGTTCTACTCTTATTCAAAACATACTAGGTCAGAATCCTGACTTTTATGTAACTCCGACCTCCGGGGTATTTGAAATGCTAAATAACTCCAGGGCCGTCTACACCAATGGACAGGAATTCAAAGCCCAGGATGAAAAGCTGATGGAAGAAGCCTGGAGAGGATACTGCAAAGGAGCAGTATACGGGTATTTTAATGCAATTACAGACAGGCCTTACGTTGTAGATAAATGCAGGGGCTGGGGTATGGAGCGTAACTTCATCGAGTTTTACGAGCCCAATCCTAAGATCATTACTATGATTAGGGACCCTAGAGCAGTATATGCTTCTCTGGAGAAGAAGTATCGTAAAAATCCTCACAAGGAACATAATATTGCAAACTGGGCAGACCTAACAGGTACCACCACAGATAAAAGAGTTATTTACTGGTCCAATAATGTACCCATCGGACCGGTGATGGACCGTCTCTATCAGATTCTCTTAGACGGTACTCATCAGCACATTCTCTTTATTAAGTATGAGGACCTGGTTAAGAACCCAAACAGCCAGCTAGAGAGAATCTACGAGTACATGGAACTACCGTACTACCAGCATGACTTTAAAAACATCGAGCAGGTAACTCACGAAGATGATAAGATCTATGGAATCTTTGGAGACCACGTTATCAGGCCCACTCTAGAGCCTTTAAAAGAAGATTACTTTGAAGTATTAGGAGAATCTGGCTGTCAGCTTATCACAGATAACTACCAGTGGTTCTACGAAGCATTTGATTACAAGGTATGAAAGTAGGTTATCAAACAAAGGAAAAATATCTGGTCTGGCACATTGAAGGCGGACTGGGTAAAAACATAGCAGCAACCTCGCTGCTTTCCTCTATTAAAGAGAAGTATGATGACCGTAAGATTATTGTAGTTGCTTCCTATCCGGAACTCTTTTTAAACTTCCCAGAAGTAGAGAGGGTTTACCCGACCGGAAACACTCCGTACTTCTACCAGGATTACATCGAGGATAAAGACACACTAGTCTTCCGTCATGAAGGATACTTTCAGGCCGGGCACATTAATAAGCAGCAGCACATCATCGAAAGCTGGTGTCAGCTTCTGGATCTAGAGTATAAACATCAGCAACCGGTCCTATTACCAAATATGGTACAGCAGAGAATGACCAATGCCTGGGTAAGAGAGAAACCCGTGATGATACTTCAAACCAATGGAGGTCCCTTAAGCGATGATCGCCTATACAGTTGGACTAGGGACATGCATCCGGCACTGGCTGTGAAAATAGCTCAATATTACGCAAAAGATTACCACATCATTCAAATCTGCAGGAACGAGAAAGAAGTTATACCCGGAGTAGAAGCTGTAACACAGCCTCTATCTAATTTCGAACTCATCTCGGCTTTAGCAGTATCTCAAAAAAGAGTGTTAATTGATTCTTCTTTGCAGCATGCAGCCGCAGCTCTAAAGCTTCCCTCTACCGTGCTTTGGATAGGAACATCCCCGAAGGTATTTGGATATGATCTTCATACCAACGTTACAGCCGGTGCACCTAAGTACAAGCCCAAATTGATCGATTCCTATTTATTTGACTATTCATTCGATGGCCGTCCCGAGCAATGCCCCTACGACAGTCCGGAAGAAATGTTTAGCTTTAGGGAACTGGTAGAACACATTGATAAAACTGGAAATTAATTGATATGCAGCTAGATCTTCTTATTTTAGATAACTTCTATAACGACCCGATGGGCGTACGTCAGTTCGCACTTTCTCAAAGTTTTGACGTACCCGGCAACTACCCCGGCAATCGAACCAAGCCGTTCTTTACCGAGGATGTAAAAGAACTAATCCAGCGTATGATCTTTGCACAGGCCGGTAAAATTACAGCCTTTGAAGAGTTTAAAGAAACTACAGCTTTTCAGTACACGACTGCAAAGGATAGAAGCTGGGTACACGCAGACCAGACCACGATGTGGGCAGGAGTTTGTTATTTGACCCCCGATGCACCGCCCTCCGGAGGAACCGGGATCTTTAAGCATAAGCCAACCGGGTACACCCGAGTACCAAGGCTTGCCGATGGAAGTTATAATATGGAGATTCTAACCGAAATCAATAAGGACTCCCAAGACATGACCAAATGGGAGCTGATGGATAGAGTTGCTAACAAGTTTAATAGACTCGTACTCTACAGAGGAGACCTATTTCACGTGTCTTTAGATTACTTTGGACGAGATATGTACGACGGAAGACTCTTTCAAACTTTCTTCTTTAATACCGAATTCTAATACACCTCCTAACGCCGTCCTATTTATAAAGAAAAAAGAATGGCGTTTTCCAATA
>JACCDW010891085.1_pt1 | contig 20853 bp, 18 predicted proteins | sample 7449781 | NCBI WGS metagenome assembly JACCDW01 (sample SAMN15323449, study PRJNA562643) | freshwater metagenome | isolation source: river surface water | place: USA:Blue River Watershed | collected 2017-08-18
CTCCTTCGGTAACTCCACTTAAAAAATTAGTAAAGGCATTGCTCATAGCAATATTTAGCCAAACAAAAACCCGGCGATTGCCGGGTTTGTTTTAACATTAGGTGTATTATCCACCTAGTGCTAGAGTGCGTACAGTACGTCCAACATTTACACCTAGACCTTGTAGGTTGCCGGATGTATCTGTCTGTAGAGCGTTATCGTAAGTAATTGTTAGTGCAATATCTAACGGATCATTGCTGGTATAATCACCGCCTTGATAAACGGCCTGCTTTAAGAAACAACCTTGGAATTCAAATGTTTCTAGTGTAGAAGGTTCGTATGCTCCGTTGCCGCCATCTAGAATCTCGACACGCATTCTGAATTTATAATCAATACCAGACGCTGCACCGCTTTGTTCATAAAAGTCGAATTGTTTCTGAAGTTGTTCGCCAACTTTCTTACTTACTGCCCCAGTGACATCGTCACGTAGTGTTAGTTTTGCATCAGCAAAACTGTGACGTCCTGCTAATTTTACTGTACTGTTATAGACAGCTAATTTAATTTCTTCAAAGTTTACTTCAGGACGAGTAACGTTCATTACCTGCTTTGTTAGCTCTGTAGAAGGAGTACCAGCTACGCCAAAGTTATCTAAAGTAACTCGGAAACGATATTTTAACTTAGGCATTAGCAAGCCCTGAGTAGTTGAACTCTGGTTGCTTGCTAGTGGTACTGTGAATCTATTTAGACTTGCGATTGGCATTTAGATGCTCCTTATTCTTTGTATTTACCTATTATAGTCCGGCAGCAATATCACCTGTATTCTTTATTCTCAACGGAATATAGATGAACTCAACAGCCTTGACTGGTTCAATAGCAATGTCCATATAAAGTTCATTACGATCGATTCTAGAAGGTGTGTTGTTGCTTGTGTCGCAAACTACAATAAAGTCATACAATGCACGTTGTCCTACTAACTCAAGAAGTAGACTTTCGGCAGCTTGTTTGATTTCTCTACGTGTTTGTGCATCGTTAGGTTCGAACAAGAATGGTTTTGCTAAAATGCTTAGTTGTCTACGTAGGTATGCTACTAGGCGAACTACGTTGATTCTATCTAATGCGCTGGCATTTCTTGCACGAGTATATTGACCAAAGTTTACAATTCCTACTCCTGGAATTGTTGCAATTGGATTGATTTTAACGTCGTGCATTACATTTCTTAGACCTTCATATAGTGCAACAGTTTTAAATTCTCCGTTACTGTCAATATAACCTACGCTACTTGCATTATCAACTCCACCACGACGAGTACCTGCTGGTGCAAACCATTGATAACTCTTAGCGTCACTGTTGATAATTGTGCGTAACATCATGTGACTTGGGGGGACAACAATGTTGTTACCTGTGTTGTCCGTGGTGTAACCACTTGGATAGAACATACCCATGTATTCGTCGTAGCTTACGCCACCGTCATCGCCATTATCAAAGGCTAATGCTGTGTTATTACCCCAGGCGGTCAACGCTGTACCTGTAGGTTCTAAACGGAATGGTGTATCACCGACTACAAAAGCTGTTTGACCGATGTCTGTGTTGAATGCAATCATATTTTGAATTGCTTCTGGATATCCAGGTGTAGCAATTAGATTGAAAACAAGCGTATCAGTATCGCGAATAGCTTGATTGGTATCAATTGTTGCTTTTAACTTGGCTACAACATAGCCACGTTGTGCATGACGACCAAACTTTCCAGATCCGTCTTCATTGTTAGGGCTAACTGTTACCCAACGATCAATGGCATATCCTGCCATTGGGTCGTTTTGATAGCGAATATTTAATCCTTCGTTAGCATTGATGTTGATATAACCCGAAGTATATTTTTTGATATTATATCCGCTTCGGCGTAGATTCCATAATCTCATACCTTTTGGATATAATGCAGGGTCTGGACTATCAGGGTCAACATAATCACTTGTTAGAAGATCAACAATGCTAGACTTGTCTGTTAGGTCACCACCATCTGCCCAACGTGCATCAGCAAACAACCAGCCAGTTGGACTTGTGTTGTCTGCTACGTCTTGTACGTCCCATACTAATGTGTCGCCATTGTAAACATAAACATTTTTTCCATACATATCTGGATCTGCTGTAGAAATCCAAATATCACCGTTGACTAAGTCGGTTCCGTCACTTTGTTCAGTAGGTTCTGTTGCAGATACAATAGGACCTTCTGGATCAGTATTAGGGAATACATTTTGATAACCAGACCACTTAGAACCATCGTGTACCATGATGTCTACTTCGGATAGATTAGCATCGTACCATAGTGTTCCGTCTGCAGGGGTAGTGCTTGGTGCGCTAGTTTTTGCTTCGTAAACTAAAGGTTTCCAATTAGTTGCCAAGAATGTAAATCCATCTTCGCTTGGTGCAGCATAAAGATTGCCAGTTCCGGCTTTTGTAATAATATTATAAGCAGAAAGACCAGAGTTTGAAAGAGGAGTGTTAGTTCCGTCTAACAATTCAAAATCACCGCCTAAAGCATGAGTAAATGTTAGCTTCTTAGTAGTTGCATCGTAACTAGCTGTTACGTTTACAAGTCCGGCAGCACTTAGAGCTGCTGGAATTAAAGATGCAACCGCTAAAGTAGGAGATCCTGGGATTGTGATAACAATAGTATCACCCCATTCTGTTCCGCTAGACAAACTTTCTCTAATACTAAATGTACTTTGAGAAGCGTTTGTATAAGTTGTTGGTGCTCCTACAACTGTTGTAGCACTAGTGCTAGAACGTCTCCATAATTTAAATTTTGCAATTGAAGCATTAGGTGCCCCAATTCCGTCATGGTCAAAATCAGATTCAACAAATAGTGTACCAACAGCGATATTTTTGCCGCCGCCTGCATAATCTAATTTTTCGATAGCTTGACGTGTACTGTTGTAGATAGGTGCAGTTACGGTACTCCAAGATTGTGTAGCCCCGTTGTAATATTTTACAACCCAATTTGCTCCATAGCCAGGAGTTGTTGTTTTAATCCACACAGACCCTGTATCAGCATTGCTTCCTGTTGCCGATGTAAAATCTGGATAATTGTAATGCGGACTAATTGCTAATTGTTTGCCGAAGTCAAATGCTCCTTCAACTGGAATCCACTGGTTGCTAGAATTCTTATAGAACACAGCATTTGCATTGCTTGATGTTACAACTACAGCATAATCGCCTTGTTGTCCAAATGCAGCTACTGGATTTGTACCATCAAATGCTGTATCTACATTGTCGTTATCAATTATCAAAGGAGTTTTGCGAGTAAACGACTGTGTTGCAGAATCCCATTCGTTGATTCCAAATAAAGAATTAGCTGTATCTATCCAATAAGTTCCGCTTACGGGATCTCCTTCTGGAGCACTAGAGTTTGGTGTTAGTTGACCTAGGTCAACATCTGCACGAACAATGTAAGCTCTGGAACTAACACCTAACAAACTATAAGCAGCTTGTAGGCCGTATTCGTTTAACTCACCTCCATGAATAGGATTACTATTTGTATCGGTGTAGAATAATGGTGTTCCGAATGTATCTGTTAAATCACGTTGACTTGTGATTACCCAAACTTTGCCAGCGTTAGCTGCGGTAGTACCTTGGGCAGTACCTGTTCCGGATGCATTGCTTTTATCTTGTGCAGTTGCAACAACGACAAGAGGGACAGTACCTGGTGCGGCAGGAGTATAAAAACTCTCGTCGATAACTTGTACTTGTACGCCTGGTGAACCTAATGTGGCCATATTAAAACTCCTTGATGGATTACTTGATGTATTTAGCTACTGCTCCAAAAAAAACCATTTGATAAATAGGGAAAAGGGCAGAGAAAAGGGCGGCCAGATGAGAGATCTTTGTAAAAAATGCAATCAACGACCTGTAGCTATAAATTATTATAAAGATGGCAAGGCATTTTATCGTTCAAAATGCGACCATTGTGCCAAAGAAAGGACGCCGGGGAATCCCTTGTGGGCACTTGCAGGATACAAAAAGAAAACCGAATGCGATCGGTGCGGGTATACTAGCAAGTATCCCGAGCAGTTTAATGTCTACAATGTAGACGGAAACCTTACAAATTGTAGATATACAAATTTAAAAACAGTATGCGCTAACTGCCAGCGCATACTGCACAAACTTAAACTTCCTTGGAAGCAGGGTGATCTTCGACCAGATTTTTAATTTGAGCAAACATGTCATCTATAGACGAATTATTCCAAACGGTGTGATCAATTTCACCGCCTACCCAGGCAGTTTCACTTGCATGAATTCCTAATTTTTCTATTCTAGTTTTACTGATTAGCCAACTCATGTTAGATTGGCCGGAGTTCATGTTTACAGCATCTTGATACCATTCAGGATCATCTCCCCGTTTGACTCGCACAACCAATCCGCCCGCATTATGGATTGCTTTAATTTCGTTAGGAAATCTTACATCACTGATAACAATGTTGTCAGTAGTTTTACGCATCTTATTTTCGAGGCTCGCAATCCATATATCATCGTGGAACCCTTGTCTACAGACTTCTGTACCCCAATGTTGTAAAATTTTACGAGGAGTAATATCTTGCTCTAGCCTGTTGCTCCACCATTCGTCTCTCTGTTCTCTCCATTCTCGAGCTTCCTTTGTGCGACCTTCTAATAGGGTACGATCCCATCCAAAAACACAGGCCACCGCATCTTTGAGAGTATTAGCAAAACTATCTCGACGAAACCCGTGAAAATTTACCAAATAGTCTGCGGCTGTATCTTTACCGCTACCAATAAAACCTACAAAGCCTATAATCATGAAAAATCCTTAGAAGTATAACTTGGTTTAATATCTTTATTAGAATAATCTTCAGACCACTTTCCTTGAGGACATTTTGCAAATGATAGCGTTACTTTACCCGGCATAAAACATGAACAATCTTTACATTGTCTAGTGGTGCTATTAAAAAAGTCACACTGTTTACATGTTTGGTAACGTTTTTTTGCAGTGTCAAGACTAACAAACATATTACTTTAATATATAAAAGTCAGAGGAATAAGTCAAGCATTTTTCCTTAGAAGATCTTCCAAGAAACAATAATCGTCAAAATGATTTGTCTGGGTATCTACTAAGAAATGAGCTGTAGGGTTATTCTGCATTATCCAATATTCGAATCCATATCTATATGATGGTTGCCCTGGGTGGAAGTCGGGGTCATTTACATATTGATCAGTATCGAGAGGACTTGGTAAATTTCTAATGTGGCTTGCCTTAGACCACCAGAAATTTCCACTCAACATATTATCCCCCGAATTTATATCTTTAATACCGACTACATCTACGTTTTCTAAATTTTTTACACAGGTCGGCCATTCTTTTATAATATAATGATTTAGGATTTCACGCCAATTAGCAACAGGGGCACTGGCACTAACTACACCTTTTGAATGTATATAACAAACATATATGTCGTCTAATAGACATCTATTATAGATATAATTTAATGTCAACCCTTCATACAGATTTGCAGATATATCTCGTATTTCTAATATTTTAACAAAAGGATACCGCTGATTGATGTATTCTTGTACCTTTTCGCCAAACGTTATTTCTCTATCTTTGTGTTTGTTTATTCTTAAAGGTATGCCGTTCATGCTGCTCCAAAATTTGGGCATAGTTACTGTTAGATTTATTCCTGCAACATCTGACAATTTAGAACGTGTAATTTCGCCTAGCTGTTGATCTATCCACCAGGTCCAACAACTTGCGCGGACATCCATAGGAATGAATACGTGATAAAATACTTCGATTGGTTTCATATAATACTGTTATTGTATTATATTTTATCACTAAATGTCAATAGGAGAAAATTAGCCAATCACAAAGGTAAGAGGTGTGCCGCCTTCTTTATAATTGATCAAATCAAGTTCCAATTGATCTAATTCGGCTTTACCTTCTGCCTTTAACGCTGTACCGTTTAATGTTGTTCCGCCTTGCGGGCTTGCAATTTGTCCAAACTTTTCGCGAGCTTCGCCGATCATTAGTTTACAGGTTGCAAGACTGTAGTCTTTTAACCATTGTCCTGCAAAATCATCTTGCAACAGATTAAAATCCGGACGATGATTGTACATCCATAATAATACTTCTTCGGACGATCTCGGCCTCTGCATTATAGTAAGGACTTTAGTTGTTTTATTAAACGTAAAGTTTATATCACTGCCAAACATTTTACCGACTTGCTTTTGATATGAAGCAAATGCATAATAAGTAGCTAGGCCGCCCATATTAGTTGATGTGAGCAAGTATGTATTAGAATAAGCAAGGTTAAATGGCTCAAATAACGTACCGCCATCACCACCTCCTGTACGAGAACCTATACTTCTACGGAATATTTGACGTATTTGTGTAACTTCTTTTGGTAAAGTATAATCATTTACGTCAGTTTGTAGAGTTAAAAACCCAAAACTTTCTTCAGAAGAATTTGAGCTACGTTGGCGATATTTTGCCAAGGCTCTGTCAATTGCTATATTATAATGGGTAGGGTCTAGTTCAACGTCGACCATGCCAGCACCTAGCATTGCTTGGACGTATTCAACTACTTTTTGGCGTTCGTTATCGGTTTCACTCATAAAGGTATTTAGCCAATAAATACATGACTATGCCAAGACTATCTCTCTACCGCCCCGAAAAAGGCGCCGATTTTAAATTCTTAGATCGTGTAATCAACGAACAATTTCAGGTGGGCGGAACAGACGTATTTGTTCACAAATATTTAGGCCCTGTAAACCCTGCAGACGGGGAAGCAACTCCAGCTACTCCCAATAACACTAACGAGATTCCCGAATTAGGAATTCAAGATTTGTTGTTTATGGAAAACAGAGATAGGCATTATGATCCCGATGTCTACGTAATGCGTGGAATTTATACCATGCAAGATCTAGATTTTAATCTAAGTCAATTTGGACTATTTTTACAGAATGACACAGTTATGGTGATGTTTCATTTACGAAATACTGTAGACAATTTAGGTCGTAAACTAATGGCCGGTGACGTAATCGAAATGCCTCACTTAAAAGATGAATATGCGTTAGATGATAGTCTTGTGGCGTTAAAGAGATTTTATGTTGTACAAGATGTTACTAGACCTGCATCAGGATTCAGTCAAACTTGGTATCCGCACCTAATTCGAGCTAAGTGTGTACCATTAGTAGATACACAAGAATTTAAAGAAATTCTCGACAGCGATGCAGGGGCAGGAGATGGAAGCACTTTGAGAGACTTACTAAGTACATATCAAAAGAGTATAGAAGTGAACGATCAAATTATTGCTCAAGCAGAAGTAGACTCTCCAGAAAGTGGATTTAATACCAACAATCTGTATGTTATTCCGCAAGAAAAGAATTCTGGTCTAATAGACGTAGCAGATACAACTATAACTGATGCAGATGCATCTACAGATCAATCAATTGTTGATGCCAGTGTTGTTTTAAGAAGCCCTCGTACAGACATGTATGTAGGATATCTTGGAGGAGACGGGACCCCTCCCAATGGCTCTCCTTATGGCTTTGGTATCAGTTTTCCTAAAACCGCAGTCGAAGGGCAGTTTTATCTTAGAACAGATTATATGCCTAATAGGCTATTTAGATTCGATGGCCGCCATTGGATCAAATACGAAGATAATGTTAGAATGACGTTGAATAACTTTGGTGATGAAGATGTATCAACAGGAACTAATGCAGGCAAGAAAGTTCGCAAAACACAAAAGACCAGCTTTATCAATAATACTAATACTTCTACTATTGCAGGAGAAATTGTTCAAGAACGTCAAGCATTGAGCAAGGTCCTAAAACCAAAGGCAGACAATTAAATGAGTGATTTTTTCTATGACGGTCAAGTTCGAAGATACTTGACACAATTTATGAGAATTATGAGTAACTTTAGTTACAAGGATGCTAAGGGGCAACTTGTAAGAGTTCCGGTTCGATATGGAGATATGAACAGACAGGTTAGTCAGATTCTTAAAAAGAACAGCGAGAATACTATTCCCAGTGCTCCATTTATTGCCTGCTATATTAAAGATCTACAATTTGACCGTCCTCGAATGCAAGATCCTACGTTTATTAGCAAGATCAATATTAGGGAAAGAAGTTATGACCAAGAAGGTAAAGAATATTTGAATACGCAAGGTTCAAATTATACCATTGAACGTATTATGCCGACCCCTTATCTTGCTACTTTTGCAGCAGATATATGGACAACAAATACAGAACAAAAATTGCAACTATGGGAACAAATTGCTGTATTGTTTAATCCTAGCCTAGAACTTCAGACGACAGATAATTTTATCGATTGGACCAGTATCAGTGTACTAACTTTAACTGGGCAAACTTGGAGCAGTCGAGCTATACCTCAAGGAACAGAACAGGATATAGATATACTCAGTATGTTGTTTGAAAGTCATGTATGGATTACTGCGCCTGCAAAGGTTAAACAGTTAGGAATTATTACAAAAATTATTACTTCTGCTTATACAACTGCCGAAGGAGTCATAGCAGGTGCAGATGGTAATTTTGATTACATTTTAGATTCTTTAACTGCTGACAACATTCAAACAATTGTCACTCCTGGTAACTTTGATCTGTTAGTATTAGATAATATAGCTAAATTAGTTCCTTCATTTAGTCAGGGAGATTCTATCAATCTCGAAATACCAGGTAACGTTACATCCTGGAGAAGATTACTAGATCTATATCCAGGAGAATTTAGAGCCGGGCTAAGTCAGATTAGACTTACTAAATCAGACAATACCGAAATAGTTGCTTATATTAGTTTAGATCCATATGATGAAACTAAGATGGTAATGAACATCGACGCTGATACTATTCCTAGTAATACAATCATTTCTGGTAGAGGAACAGTTGATGCAATTATCAATCCCGAAACATTTAATCCTAATGGCCCTGTTGCCGGAACAAGATATTTAATTTTAGAAAATATCAATGTAAACAACAGCTATTCTACTCCAGGATATGATGGGCCAGATGCTTGGAAAAACAGTAACGGAACAGATCCAGTTGCGTATGCTAATGACATTATTGAATGGGATGGCAGTACATGGAACACAGTCTTCAGTTCAGTCGATGCCACAGACGTAGTTTATATAACTAACTCATATACAGGTGTTCAATACAAATGGGAAAACAACACTTGGTCTAAGAGTTTTGAAGGTATCTACGATAAAGGACTATGGCGTCTAATTCTCTAAATCAAATTATATGTAGTGGCGGATTGTTTCTTGCAAAAGATACAAAGCGGTTTCTTTTGATGCTAAGAACGCAAGGAAAAACAGCAGGAACGTGGGGACTTGTTGGAGGCAAAAAAGAACCAACCGATGCCACTGCATTTGATGCGTTAAAGAGAGAAATTGAAGAAGAAATAGGCAAAGTTTCTGGGATTAAAAAAACTGTACCTTTAGAATTGTTTACCAGTAATGATCAAAATTTCCAATACAATACCTATGTAGTAATTGTAGAAAAAGAATTTCAACCTCATCTAAATGAAGAACATGCGGGATACGCCTGGTGTAGTTTTGACAATTGGCCAAAACCTTTACACCAGGGCGTAAAAAACAGCTTTAGTAATAAAGTTGTTAGAGCAAAACTAGAATTGCTCTTAGAGCTTGTTTAATTATTGAACTACTCTGTCAGACAACGGGCCGTCGGGCACGGTTGTAGTAGTAGATTGTTGCAACTGTGCTCTAGCTTGCTGTCCAAGATCATCAATAATAAACCGAGATACCTTGTGAGGCATTTCATCTAACGCACCAATAATTGTGTTCAATGTCTGGATAGACACTTTTAGATCAATTACAGGTTCGTTGATTGCTTGATTTGCTACTTGTGGCTGTGGTGCCTGTGTTTGTTTCATTCTCTAACCTTTTTAAAATTAAACTGGGGGCTGCGAAGGAGTATCTGTTCCGCTACCATCTGCAGTACCCGAAGGTGGAGCCCACGGTAGGTCAACTTCTTTAACAACATTGACTTTCTGATCAATTTGTTTTGCAATTACTCCGTTGACATGTTCTTCGTATTGACCAACGACAATCGATTGAATCCAGCCTAATACTGTTTCTTCTGATAGCTGATCAAACGGAACGAATTCTCCGCTGGGCACGTTTACCGATGTAAAAGGGGTAGCACCAGAAAAAATACCTGTATTGCCGTCTTCATCAGTGCCTGTTTTTGTCCAGTAGGTTTGTACTACTGCATTTGTATTTTCGCCTTCGTCTTTTACTTTAAGACTTGTGACTTTCCATGTATAAGTTATGGCCATAATTTTCTCCTAAAATGTTGGCTGATGTATTTATGGTTATTTTAACACCACTATATAAAGACCATTCCACCATTCGTCTTTACTTTCTTCATCATTTAATATAATTCTTGTAAAAATAGGTTCTAACCCCACTTTACTGAGTCCTTCATTTACTCCAGAAACTACTCCTTCCCAATTTGCATCATCGAATACAAGTATTGCACCGGGACTAAACTTTTCAGAAAAGTATGTAATTGCTAAACTAGTTATCTCTGCACTATGGTCAGCATCGTAAAACATGAAATCAATTTGCTCTATTTCTGATTTGTCAACATCGATAAAGTGAGAATCAAACATTTTTATTTGATTTTTACCTTTGATTTTTTTTACATTTTCTATAAACGTTGCCTTAGCTGATTGAATATTAGTAGAGTTATTTGCCGCCTGCGTTTCTTCTGCCCAATGATCAACGGCGTAGCAATTTAGCTGATTGTTTTCTATTGTAGAACAGAATGTTGCACCGTTTAAACAGCCAATTTCTAGATAATGAGTTGATATTTTACCAAAACTGTTTAATAGTTGTTTTACACGATCAGATGTGAGCCCTTCAATTTTTGAATCAACTGGTGTATGTACAGAATCCACAATTGCCTGTGCAACCGCTTGTACTTTTTTATTGTTTATATTTCCTTTTGCATGCCACACTTTATCACAAAAATTACAATCCCAACAATTAAATTTACAATTTTTAATTATTTTACGCCAAGCATTTATTGGTTTTTCTACAAGACTAGTTTCTTCTAAGTAATTGTTAAATTGATCAAATAGAATTTCTTCGTTATTTGCAAATCTTTCAATAATTTCGAGTGTTTCAAATAGCCTAGAATTATTTTCACGGCCATGCATTTTAATTGTGTCAATACCAAAATCTGTTATAAACTCAACCCAATCTTCTCTCCAAGGTGGAAAATTTGCTGTTTTTAATTGTACGGCATGATTGTCCCATTCCCACTTAGAACAACTTACTCGACTTATTGGGTCATTAAAATATTGAGGGCCACTTGACCGTGTGTTATTAAATTCAAAGTGTTCTTCCATTATAGGGCATCCGCCTAGACATCCTTCATTGGCCAACAACGAAAGTTTTATTCCGTATTTTTCTTTTACACGTTTAATTTCAAGCAACCTGTCATGATCTCTCATCAGGTTTCGATCTAAATTTACATAATCAAACCCTGCTTCTGCTAATGCTGCAACTTCTCTAGGCTCTGACACCATTCTAAGTATGGTGTTTTTTACAAATAATTCTGGAAAATTATTCTTTACCTGCCCAGTTAGCATCCATGATGTGTGAGGTAGTGTGCAGTTTTTAATACCTGCATCGTATAGCGGTTTAAAATTCCTTATCCAAATGTCTAAATTGCGTTGATCGGGTCGTACATTTAAATTATTAAATGTAGCACTAACAGGAATTCCTGTTTCGCGTTGCACATAGAGTGCAGTTTCTATGGCAAAAAGATTATCTTCAGTTTGTATGAAGATATCTCCCATTGCGTCTTGAAGAAATGGAGCAATTCTACAAGTAAAATAAATGTCGTAGATATATTCTTTATATTGCTTACAAAAATGTAGAAATTTGTTAAATTCTTCTTCAGACAATTTTGGGTTTAGTGGGATACTAAATATCTTCACCTTTAATTTTGCCTTCTAATTTATGTTGATTTCCTACCATATCAGATATGTATTTGATACCAGTAGGCGTATGAGCTATTTCTTCTAAAGCTGTGCGTTCTAGTGTTCCTATACCTTTAGACAACATACCGTTATATTTTAAAGCACCTTTAATAGTTTCTTGCTGATCCTCAACTGGCATCATAGCAATACTATCTAAATTTCCTTGACCAATTCTACCTGTAGCAAACATGTCAGTCGCAGCCTGTTTAGCCATGCGAGTTATCCAATATTTCTTTTCTTCTTCCTCATTTACTTTACTAAACTCTTTTAGTGTTTCAATATTGGGAACAATGCTTTTAACAATGTTTGTGAACACTTCTATTTCTTCTACGCATACTTTAAATTTTTTTTCATATACACTAAGATCATAGTCTAATTGCTCGATGTCCACTAGTATTAGTTCTCGGCCTAGGTGATCTCTTTCGTGATCGTAGTCTCGCTTCTTTATTTGTTTTTCAATTAGAGTGCGTTTAATACTGCGCTCCATTTGTTTTTTAGCAGCAATTCTAGTTTCTATTTCAAGAAGTGCTTGACGGACACGTCTATAATCCGTAACTTGCGAATTTACCACAAAATAGCGACTTTGAAAATCGCTCATAGCCCATGCACCTTGTGATTCAACAAGGGCGTAAATATCTGAATTTTCCATTTTTAAAAACTTGGTATAAAGTGGTGCCTGCCAATTCTCGAGTCAGAATCATTGTCCCAAAGAAACAGCTCTTGTAATTGAGCTTTAGGCATTTCAGTTCCTAAATATTCTTCTTTTTTGTAGTTCAACTCTCGAATTGTTGATAACCCATCAATGGTATTTAATATTGCTTCTTCCCCTTCTCGTGAAGTTCTGGTGTCAAATTCATCTTGTACGTTTTTCTTAAAAATTCGTTTCATAAGAAGAATTACAGCAGCTTCGATTTCGGGAGTTATGTAAACTTTGGTTTTTCTCTTGCCGGCAGCAAGACTTTCTGGGTCGGGTTCGAGACCTTCTACATCAGAATATGCACTACGGTACCCTCGAATGTCACCGTAGTATTTCCATGCTTCTGTGGCTTCTAATTCTGTAATTTCTTCGTAGGATACTTGATCTTTTGGAAATTGTTCCCATGCAGCCTCTGTCATACTAAAGATCGAATAATGATCTAAGCTAACGACATACTGCATTCCGTCAATTGAAGGAATTTCTCTTTTAAAATTTGCTATACAATGTTTCATTATACTGGACCGCCTAATAAAAATGCACTTGCTGAACCGCAACAACCCGAACTCATACCGCCGTGTCCTTTTGGTTGAGCAGTAGATCCTAAGGCAGTTATTGCATCTGTTAGGTAATTTACCCTATATGTGTTGTTATTTTGGTTTCCGTTATAGTTTCCTAGGCAATAACCCCAGTTTTGCCCTACTTCAAAGTTTTCCTCTCCGGATGTGTCAGGCGAATATAAACCTGTTGTTATATTTCCGCCCGTCTCTAAGTTGTTCTTGTATATTTGATTTGTACTTGCGTAACTACCTACTTTTATATATCCCCATCCGTGTTTGCTAGACAAGCTCTTACCGTGACCGTCATTGCTGCCTATAGGCATAGTATTTAAACTGCCCCAGGTTTCGGTTGCAAATGTAAAGGCAAGACTAGCTCCCCAACTAACCCAACCTTTTGTTTCTCCAAACATACCAGTCATTGCAGCGCCAGTATAACCATTAGTTATCGAACCTGCATAGGCAGTAGAATATACAGTATCTGTAGCAAAGTTATGTTTATCGGTTTGAGCCGCAGTACTACCTGTAATATATGCGGCAGAAAGACTAGAATTCATTAGTACCGCAGTGTCGCCTCTTGAATACTTTGTATCCCAGTTTGCACTATGACTTCTGTTTGATTCTGTGGCCATATTTATAGATGAAGTATAAGTTGATGAACCACCAACTGCCTGTGAACCATTACCATAGACATAGTGATGGAAGTCACTCCAACCGCCATTGATATAAGCAGAAGTATAATCAAAAACATCTCCAAGGTTAGTAGTAGTATCGGTAGCATGTATAGTTCTGTTACAATTTCTCCAAGGGCTACCGTTTTGATAACCGCAACTTACATACCCTCTAGTATAGATTGTCCTATACTTAAAAGTATTATAAAAAGGGTTAGGAGATATTGCAGACGGGTTTGCTGTCCAAGAACTGCCGTCGTATACATACAATACTCCCATGGGAGATACATACTGGTCACCAGTTGACGGCGAATTAGGAAAATCATATGCCATATTATACTAATCCTTTTTCTAATAACACTTTTTCTAATTTTTCAAGACGATCTTCTTGACTGTCTATGATTTGTTGTTGCTCTTTTATGGCTTCAATTAAAAGCCCAACCATGTTTCCGTAAGCAACATTTTTAACTCCTGAATTATCTTCTGCTACAACTTCAGGTAACACTAGTTCGACTTCTTGAGCAATAACTCCAGTATGACGTTTTTCTTTATCTTCGGTGTCATTACGAGTAAATGTGACTCCTCGAATCTGTTTAACTTTAATAAGTGGATTTTCAATAACTTCGATATTCTCTTTTAATTTAATATCAGAGTATGCAGTGACGTTACCAGCCATGGTCAGGTTGCCTGACATGTCCATCTGGAGTCGGTTTGTGAGGGCCGACCAACCCCCAAAGCGTATTACGTTATCTGAGTCTAGACCAAAGTTGATAGCATATTGTCCGCCACGGTGGAACGACATAATCGCACCACCACCGTCATTAGAATATGCCTGCAATGGAGGACTGTCGCTAGTTGTATTTCTGTTAGATCGGAAATACATGTAACCAGTAACTGTAGTATCAACATTTGAGGATCCGTGAAGGTGCCAATAGTATCCTGTATCGTCTCTTCTTCTAGTATAATCACTATCTAAGTAACTATTAAAATATCCAGGTCCTGCTACTTTTAGTAAAAAGGTTGAGTTATCGTTGCTGGTATAGTTAAAATAACCGATGTTTAATCCGCACTGGGTAGACCCGCTAGGAGTCATAATATGCACGTTACCGTCAAAGTAAGCAGCAGGAGCTCGGGTAATACCGTAGGCACTTACCCCATACCAATAACCGTTAGTACCACCAATGGCATATATACCTGCACCAGCTTGAGCATAGTAACCGCCATCACCGCCTTGTGCATATATTCCGGCACCGCCTCCCGATGTGTACGTTCCTGTTCCGCCGTAAAATACACCGCCCGGTTCTCCTCCGCGATATTCAACGCTGTTACCCGACCAGACAGCACCTAATCCGATGCCTGGATAATTTGCAAATCCCCCAAAATTAGGACTTCCGCCCCATGGCGGGTGTCCGCAACCTCCGCCTGTATAGCTTGCATTTGCGTATCCCAAAGCATTTGTACTGTACCCAGAACCCCAAACGCTACCATAGTTTCCGCCACGTACTGCTGCACCAAAATATCCGCGACCATAAACGTTTAGAGATGTTCCACCATTTGGGTCGATATAATATCCAGTATTATCGTACTGATAAAAAACATCTCCGTAGTGTGCTCCGGTACTAATAACTCGTCCGCCACTACCATCTAACCAAACTCTAATGTCTCCGTCGGCCGCAACATACATACCCCAATCTTGTCGGTGACTTATGCTTCCAAAACTAGAACCGCTATATCCGATTCCGTACATGTTTTCTAGGGCAGATTCAGAAGGATTATAATTAGATCCGATAGTATAGATTGGGTTCGATTTTGCATAGTTGTCGCCGACACTGTTATACGACCCCTGCAGCCATCCACTCATATGACTGCCTCGACCAATAGCCGCCGTCATGTAACTAACAGAGTCCATAGCTACTGCTAGACGAGGTTGAACTGTAACAATTCCACTTAGGTTACTGTAGTTTCCTTGCTGATAAATTGCCCAACCGTTACCATAACCGCTAGAACCTCCACTATAACCTAACCATAGATCTCGTGCTTGAATTACACAATAACTTGAATTATAATGTTGCAGAACGAAACAAGTGTTTCCACTACCATCATATCCAACTAAAATATTTGGTCTAATGTTGGGATTTGTGCTGGTATATTCAAATCCGATCATACCACTATTACTAGGAGGATTCCAATATCCCCCTAAAGTAATAGTAGTCTTTGCGTTAGTACTTCCGTAATTTTCAAGCCAATCAATACTAAATCCGCCCATCATATATGAATTATATGGCACTGATGTTTGAATAATTGTGTATGCCTGAGCGCCGTAATAATCAGATCCCGCAATCAACGTTCCCATCCAAGTTTTAACTGGAGCATTGTCAGAACCGCTATAACTTTGGAATGATCGATAAATGTTGTTGACTGTTAGCTGATTTAGAACACTTATGTTTGGTCCATCAATATAGTAGCCGGTGCTGTTGATGTCTGTAAATTGATCAGCATAGATATTATTAGCTGCACGAATGTTGCTATCGCCTCGGCCTACAGAAAATATTTCTGTAGTCGATATAGGATAGCTATTATCGTAGAATCGAATGCCTCCGTAACTTGTAGAAGCTCCAATTCTAATACCTGTGTGCCAGTTTAGAACAAGTTTTGTATAATCACCGTTATAGTTTTCTCTATATAGATAGATTAGATAATATGGATTACTATCAGAGCGCTGTCCCCAACTAATACCAGTACCACCATAACTAGCAACAACTTGACTAGGATCACTAGTGCTATCTGCCAAGTTGATAATCCTGTTCATGCTCGAGTTAGTAGCCGTACGGAATAAGAATTGATTATCACCATCTTTGTAGAGAGATGTTCTTACGCTGTTACTACTATAAATGTATCCGCCGACGTCTAAGCCACCGTTGATAGATACCGAGCCACTAATTACACCACCAGCTTTACTATAATAGGTACTTAGATCAGGTACAGGACTTGTGTCAACCCACTGAGCACTAGATCCGTCGTAGTATCTAATTTTTAATCGACCAGTGGATGTTTGATACCACAAGTCCCCGTACTGCGTTGCACTTGGTGCAGAATCTTGCATGACAACCCAAGGAACCGTATTGCCATCTTTGTAAATTGTTCCGCCAAGATATGATCCGCTTGCAGGGTCTACATAATAAGAACTACTTGCAGTATCAACAAATCTTGCACCATAGATGTAACCTTCTGCTCTAAAATCACTAGGAGTTCTTAGATTTGTTAGGTTACCAGATACCCAACTATAACCAGCTTCACCGTTACTATCAATGTATATATTATAAGATCCAGCTAGATCCATTATACCGGTGTAATAGGCGCCGTTTTGTATTTTTCTCAGTACAACCTGACCATAGCTCCATGTAGAACCGTTGCTACCGATAGAGATACAATATTGACCGCCATGGAAGCCTACTCGTACTTGTTTATCTGTATAACCTATTACCTGAGCATTATAGTTATACCATGCTCCATTCCAGTTATGTCCACCAACTATTACGGTGGCAGCGGCGTTACCGTTGTATTCATAAATATCTACCACAGCATGAATCATGCCATAATTTCCACTAGTTCCGGGGAATTTAATAATAACTTGTCCAGTTGCACCGCCACTGGCACCCCATGCTACATACGGACGAGAAACTAGTGTTCCTTGTTTTATGTGACCGTTGATTACTACGGCATCGGTTGTGCTTGCAGGTTTTAAGTAATAACCAGTATTATCTTTGTGATAGAATACAGGAGCCTGCATTTCACTGTAAGCAACCAATGAACCAGCTTGACTTAGAGTTAGAGCAGTGCCGCTTGCGCTGTACCAGCGTAACGTATTGTTATCGCTAGTTTCCATGTAATTGTACCAGCGTGTCGAATCTGCGGTCCTAAATTGAAAACCCACTTGACCGTCACCGCTTCCGTATCGATTTACACCAATATAAGCACTGTTACTTTGTCCACCGTTGAGGTATACGCCGCCAGCATAAGTGCCGTCGTTGACTACCAATCTACCATTGGTAGTCAACGACCCTATATTTGAACCACCATTTAAATTGATATAATATCCTGTAGCACCACCTTTATAGATTGTTCCGCTAACGGTTAAATCACCGCCTGTGTTAAAACTATTATTTGTGGTAATTGTCGAATTAGGAGTAAAATCGCTAATGTTACTGTATCCCGGAGTAGTTGCGGGATCTGTATAGACATAGATATATCCACTTTGTCCAGATGCTGAAGGACTACTACTTGCCGGCCAGCTTGTTTTTAAATAAGCGTAATACTGACCGTAATATCTTACATCTACATAGATAGATATGTAATAATAATCTCCGGATATTTGAACAGGAGAACTTGTAGTAACTTGAGCATATCTACCTCGAGGGCTTGCTCCTTCGATTAAATAGGCATGAACGTTATTGTAGTCGTAGCTGATTGCCCATTTTTGCCAATCTCCTCCAAAAAAGTAACTATTTTGAAGTTCTACAAATATTGTACCTGCACTGTGCCAATCATTATAGTCAATAAACACTCGAGCAACTTCTACTCTACGTGCCTGTGTTCCATTAGCAGCAATATTACCTAGATAGTACTGACGTTCTGGACCAAAAGAAAACTGATTTACGCTACCTGCAACACTAAGATTATTGAGTACGCTAGTTCCGGCCGGATCTAGATAGTAACTGTTATTATCGCTGTCTACAAAACGAGGTGCATACATGTAACCGGGAACTGTTAGGTTACCGCTTTGATCAACTTTTAATCTGTAGGCATTGCCGGTATGGTTATAAAAGCCAATGGCACCATCACCGATTGCCGAGCCGCTTGCCCCTGCATAAACACTCCACCCTGCCGAATAGCTAGAACTGTTTGTGGGCATAAGTGTAAGAGCAGATCCTACGCTGTTACTGTTCCTAATTACAACGTCTCCACCTAGTGTGTTAGACCATGTAGATCCTGTTATCTGTAATTTGCCTGAATTATTTTGTCCTGTGCCAATTAGTACATTTCCGTTGTATTGTGCTAATTTAACAACCCCAGTATCTAACACTTCAATGCTAGGAATACCCGAAATATCATTGGCACTAAAAATTGTGCCGGACATTGTGTTTACCACACTGAGTAGTTGGCCTGCGCTGCCTTCAAAACTTAGGGTTCCACCGTTTGTGGGATAAACTTTTAATGTAATATTCTGAGCAGAAGTTGATGCATCTGCCCCACTGAACACTATCTGCGGATCATTACTTGATCCTCGGTTCGGTGTTATTACAATATCTTTATCTGTTAGTGCCATCTTTTTTAATTCCGATCACAATCTCTAGTATTTAGTACAAATATTAAACCAAATTTTTAAGGAGTTCCATACTTAGCTGATAGTGCGTTATAAACTTGTGCCATTTCACTAGTAGTTAGAACTCTATTATAGATCAAGACTGCTAAAATATTCCCGTTCCACGGATAATTTCTATCTGCTTGTCCTTCACCGCCTATGCCAAATTCGTCTACAGGATCTGTAAGTAATCCCGAGTTACTGTTTGTTGCAAAATAAGCTCTCCAAACACCGTCGCCTATATTAAATGCTCCGCTAGAAACATTTACCCCAGCATTATAATACAGCGTTGACCCACATTCTGAATTATAAGTAGTGCTTCCGGGAGCTGCATACAAATCTATATAATTTTGTTCATCTCCATTACCTATCATCTTTTGCCACAACCCGTTACTTCCATTGTTTTTAGCATAAACTACAGTTGTAAGTCCTTTCCCACCCTGACTTGTTTTTAACGTTGTTGGGAATCTTGGTTTATACCAATGATTATTTTGTGAGAACCCGCTAAATCCAGAAGTTGCACTATAGGTCAAAGAACCTCGCAATGTAAAATGATTTGCTGAGCCGCTAAGATCGTACCACGTTGTCCCCGACCCAGGATAACTAGATGGATTAGTTGCATCAAGATGTAAGATCAATCCGTTATCTAATATATTGCCCCAGTAAGATTGTTTTAATGCATTATAATTTTGCTGAACTTCCTGATCTGATAATGACTTTCCGCTGTAATACCTTGCTACAGGAATTGTTCCCTGAAAGTAATCTGATGCTCCGCCACCGCCATACTCGTTTTTCGAATTCCATCCAATATTATATTCGGCAATCGATCCTCCATAATTCATATTAGTAACACCGGAGGTTGCTTTTAGAACACCATTTACATAAATTTTTGCTCTTAGGCTATTTGCCGTCCAGGTCATAACGACATGATAATATTCTCCCTGTACTGCTGGCACACCAGAATCTAGAAACTGATAACTTGAGTTATCATACCAATTTGCAGCCCAATTTCCATTCGATATGTAAATTCCGCCGTTACAGAAATAGGAACATCCTGCACCTACCTTGTGTCCAAATATTGCTGCGGTAGACATTGTGCCCGTCTTTTTAGCGACAACTTCCCATGTCCGTTCTAATGAATTAGAAACAGTAGCATAAGATGAAGGTATAGTTGTTTGATAAATTTTATCCGAACTTCCGTTAAAACTAAAACTACGATTACTATTGTAAGTTAGGCTAGTAGCAGTTATGTTTGTTGTTCCTGTTAGATCTAAAAGTGCACCGGTATTTGCTCTACTGCTTCCAGTAAACCCCGTCATATAACTTTTCTTTTCATACTGAGTTGCTGTGATATAAACTATTCCGTCTGTATTATAAGCACAGGCAATATTACCATAGTTATTGGCAGAATTAGTCAGAGTATAACTTACTCTTGTCCAAACTCCGGGCTGAATATAGTTTGGCACACCGTAATCCCATGGATTCCAATGTTGCCCTACTTTAACATAAGTACCTGCTTCTAAGTATATCCACGCAGAATGAGTATAAACTCC
>JACCDW010330194.1_pt1 | contig 20840 bp, 20 predicted proteins | sample 7449781 | NCBI WGS metagenome assembly JACCDW01 (sample SAMN15323449, study PRJNA562643) | freshwater metagenome | isolation source: river surface water | place: USA:Blue River Watershed | collected 2017-08-18
AAGCACTCCATGGGAAAGCACTCTAATGAGTTCGTCTTCCTCGCTACATTGAAATTTGATTGCATTTTCTTTAATGCGTTCTACCGATATATATATTTCTCCGTCTATGCTTGCTTCGGTATCAGATAAATCAAAGGTTATGATGTCGGTGTAATCGTCGTGCTGTAGATGTGATTGATTGATTTCGAGTAATTCATGGTCGCTCATAAAGATATAACATATGTTTTGTATGATATACCCATGGTTTTCAGCGATGGAAGCAAGCATTTGTCGGATGCTTTTACGCTTGGTGCCATTGATGAATCGCGATTTTCCTAGAAATTGTATGGTGTTCGACATTAGTTTATGATTGTAATTGTGCCTTGGTATATTTCTCTTTTGTTTCTGAATTCAGCTTCGATAACATAAACATAGATGCCAGTTAAACAAACTTCACCTTTATAAGTGCCGTCCCAACCGATTATGGCATCGCCTTTGAAGATGATTTCGCCCCATCGATTGTAGATTTGCATGGATGCTTGTCCTACAGATATAGCGGGATTGCTTATCTTGAAGATAGGGTTAACGCCGCTAGGATTGAATCCCGATGGTATCAATGTGGTGTCTTTTGCTGAGGTGTCGAATCCTAGATCAATATTGATTTCATTTGAATGGCTCCAGGCTTTGTTGCTTGGGTTAGGCGTTGGAATACCTTCCACCCTGAATCGTTGGATTCCATATCCCTGCCCGCTTAATATATAGGAAGTTGATGGAGTATTTCCGATGGTGTTCCACGTGGAACCGTTCCATTTTTGAATGTTGTATGCCACCGATTTTCCTTCATTGAGCCATCCGTTGTAGGGATTCCATTGAAGGTTCTTTGGGGTACCTTCTTGTAAAACTATGTTATGATGGATGGTCGTACTATCGGCTTTGTTTCCGCAAGAATTGAACCTAATTAGTTTATAGTCAATTATTTGTGTGCTTGTGTTGGCCAAATTATAGAGATAAATATCGCTGCCAATTCCTGGTTTGTATGATTTTAGAAGCGACCAATTTGAAACTGCATTCTTGGTATATAAACAAGCACTGTCGAAGGCCGACCATTCCGCGTGAACCTCAATTTCATTGGTGGTTTCAACAGTTACTTTGTCGATGTTGGTCTTCGTAACAGGAATCGGAAAATCAGGGACATTGCTCACCACAATGTTTGATGTTGATGTGATATTGCTACCAACCTTTTTTGATCTAACGAAGTATGCAAAACTGGTGTTTAGGTATGGTAAGTTATACGTATGTGAGGTTGTGGAACCCGATAGTCGTATGCAATTGATTGTCTTATTTGTATTGATATCAACCACATACAAATAATTTGAATCTGTATTCCATCCAACATAAGGTGTCCAACTGATGGTTGTTTTTTTGATGCATTTGTAATTGTTTGGTAAACCAACCGTGAGTAAAATAGGAGAGTGGTAGGAACTAATTAACCCTCCATTTTTGCAACTGTCATAGGCCGCAATTGCCAATCTGTTTCCAGTGGCTAACGGATTGAAAGTGGCTAAGTTAAATGAATAGGATATGACTTTCTGTTCGTCAATGAGTATGTTATTCCCAGATGATGGATCTACTTTGAATAAACTATATCCCATAATGTCGGCATCGGGTGGTGTGGTCCATCCGCCAATCACTTTTTGTGTGGCCATGTCGATCGACACACTATCGGGTTCAACATACGATGGAGGAACGTCGTCGATGAAGATAGAATTCGACTTAAAACTGTCAATTCCATTGCAAGCAAAGTGCGAAGAAATATAGATCTCCCATTTTTTCTTGTTGGAAAGTAATAAATTTATTGTATTTGTGTTAAGAGTGGTTGTTTCACCTAATAGTTGAAATGGATTGAGGATGTCATCGCGACCATAAATTCTATAATATTTGAATGAATTACAGGGGTCGGTTTCTGGTTTTAAATAGAGAGTTACCCAACCCGTTGTCTTGTCCAAACAAGCCCGCATCAAATAAACAGGTTTTGTGATTCCAAATAAAGAAAAACTCATTCCAATTGTGAATGTCATTGCAACGATATTTTTCCTTAATTGATTCATTTAGTTAACTTTACCTGCCATTGTTTTAATAAACGTAATTGGATCTAAATAATTTTGTGCCACCTCTAAGATTTCTTTTGGTGTGATGTTCCAAATGTGTTCTAAGGTGTTTTCAAAAAATGAATCAGAGTAGTTGCGCATGATTTTTTGCTGCACTTTCGCTGCCGCTGAAAATGGTCCGTCGAAACCGGATCTAAATTGGCCGCTGTAATAGCGTTTTGCCTTTTCAAGTTCTTCTAATTCAATAGGTTGTGTTCTTAATTGATTCATGATATCTACCACGCAATCCAAGGCCAGTTGAGCATTTTCACTGTTCATTTCTCCGCTGATAATCCAAGTTCTTCCATCCATCGCTGGTTTGAAATATGATCCAATGCCATATGTGAGTCCCTTTTCTTCGCGAATCTCTTGCATCAAACGACTGCCAAAATATCCCCCAAGAACCATATTGAGCAAGGTGAATTTATGTAAATCATTCTCTGGTAAATGTCCAATATGTTTAATGAGTTGTAAACTAACCTGCGTACTATTTGGTAGTTCGTGTTTTAAAACATCTGAATATTGACGGTTGTTGTCAATGTTTGCTTCGCCAATTTTAAGGTCAAATTTCTCTTTGAAACAACTCTGATGTATTGATAGCAAATCTTTTGCCAATAATTCATCGCAGTCTCCTGCCACCAATAACATGCTATTGCCGGGATGAATGTGTTTCATGTGGAACGCTATGACTTCGTCTCTCGACAATTCATCAATGCTTTCCAAGGATCCATGTTTTCCCAAGAGATGTTCTTTTCCATAATAATTTTCTGTTGCCATACGGCCAGACCAATATTGAGGTGTTTGCATCTTTCTCTCAATAGTGGCACGTTTGATTAATTTGTAATTTTCGAATTCTCTTTCCGGATACTCGCAAGAATGGATGGTTTCGTAAATCCATTTCATGACATTTACCGCAGAATCTTTTGAACAACGAATGGTTGCAGTAGCACCGTATAACTCACAATCAAATTGTACGTTAGCTCCCAAATGATCTATGTAATCAATGATTTCCTTTTCTGTTTTTCCATTTCCACCAGATGTTAAAAGTTCATAAGCTGCGCTTCCTACAAATGAAGCCGGTTGTTCAGATATTCCATGTGGAAACCATAGCTGAATTTTTACAACCCCCAATGATTCTGTGTGTGAAATGAAATGTCTTTGTCCTTCAACAATTGAACTTTCTTGAATTTGAGGAACAGGAAAGCTTTTGATGGTTCTTGTTTCTGGGGCTATATTTCTAAAATCTTGGCTCATTGTATTGGAGAGTAATATATGACAGACATGTTTGAAGTGAGAAACGTGTTGTTCGCAGTGTTGAGTATGTCGTTTAAATTCAAGTTTTTAACGAGTTCTGCTTCTCTGTTGATTCCTTCTAAATTTCCTAAATTTTCGAAATAGGCTAATTTTTGTGCCCTGTTCATTGGATTGATTTGTTCGAAAAGTAGATTGGTGTAGGCTTTGTTTTTGATTCCTTCGAAAACATGTTGATTTTCATTTCCTTTTGAAATAAAATTTTTCATGGTTTCAAGTAATTCATTTTCAACCATTTCATGTGAAACTTCGTCGTTTAAAATTCCATATAAAATGAACAATCCTTCGTTCAATCCTCTCAAATAAAAACACTCAGCAGCATTGCATATTTGTTTTTCTTTAACCAAAACTTGTTGTAAATCAGAAACTTCCGATCCTCCAAGTAGGTCAGCAAAAATGTCGAGTTCCAAACTGCCCGCCTCGCTGTATGATGGACCTTTCCAAACTAAAAATACAGCAGGATTTGGAGATAAATCGTTTGCTTCTAGAAAACGTCTTTCTAATTGAGGGACATCTACTGTGTATTGGTTGGCGTTGAGTTGGCCATCTTTTTTGATGGGTTCGAACCATTTTTCACAAAGAGATTTTGTTTCTTCTAGAGATAAATCTCCAACGATAGAAACAATGGCGTTTTGTGGTATATAGAATTGATTGTAAAACGATTGGACATCTGAAAGAGTTGCATTTTCAACATGCGAAATTTCTTTTCCAATGGTTGGCCAACGGTAAGGGCTCTCGGTATACAGCAATTCGCGGATATGGTGCCAAAGTTTTCCAAAGGGTGCATTGAAACACCTTTGTTTAAACTCTTCTATGACAACTCCTTGTTGAACAGACAGTGATTTGGGATTGATATTCAATGCCATCATTCGGTCGCTTTCCAACCAGAAAGCAGTTTCTACATTCTCTAAAGGAACTGATATATAATAATTTGTGATTTCATTGGTGGTAAAAGCATTGTTTTGACCACCGGCATTTTCTATGGCTGCATCAAATGAAGGAACATTTAGACTTCCGCCGAACATTAAATGCTCAAACAGATGCGCAAAGCCTGTTTTTTCTGGATCTTCATCGCGAGCTCCAACGTTGTAGAGCGTGTTCAAAACAACATTGCTCACCGAAGAATCTTGTTGATGCACCACCCGAAGGCCATTGTTGAGTACAAATTTGTTGTATTTTATCACAATACAAATTTACGTTCATAGGCACAAGCGCTTGGGGTTCTTTATGAACATAAAATGAAGGTGGACATGCAGTTGTACAGTGAAAGGGCTCAGTTGAAGCCAATGTTTTTTTCAACTGTTTAACGCTGTGAGATTTAACCTCGAAAATCGAAAAAATCGAACCGCTTCGCGGTGTTATTTTACAATGGTTTTTGCTTCAAATTCTGAACGAATTCTCCAATTTACAGGCCAAAGATTGTTCAAGCCATTTTTAACGCTATTTGCAGTTCCAATGTGTAAACCGTTCCAACGTAAGCCAACGATGCCTTTTTTGTCGGAAATGATGTTTAAAAACTCTCTGCGGTAATATTTGAAGGCATCCTTGATTCCAATGTCAATGCTTGGATAAAGTTCCGCGTCGTAAAAACTCAAATCAAACGATGCATCTACCTTCCAATCTCCGTTGTAAATTTTTCCAATGCCAACCCCTGGGTGCACTACACTTGGTAACATGCTGATGAACAAAGGGTTTTTTTCAAACCATAATCCAGTTCTCAAGGCGTAAGTTCCTTCCGCTCCTGCAAATGCAGCCCAATTTTCATGTGAAAATGGAAGTTCTATTTTGTTTTTAATTTGATTTCCCTTGTTTCCAGATTTGTTCGATTGATTCTTTTTGTAGGAAGCAAAATCTCTATCTGATTGTTTATCAGTTTTATCAACCTCCGCATCTGAATCATTATTCTTCTGTAAAACTGCAAAGAAAAACCCTTCACCAAAAGTTCTATGTGGCATACAGCGGTACATGTTTTCTTCAATAGAATAAAGGTTTTCATGTCCCTCCAAATCAATACTGATTGTTTTAGCATTCAGGTCTTTACAGAATCTAAAGATATTTTCTTCGTTTTCTTCACGGTTAAACGTGCAAGTGCTGTAGATCAAAAAACCACCCGGTTTTAAAGAATTCCAAACATCATGAACAATGCGTTGCTGACGTTCTGCACACAGTTGAACATTTTGTAACGACCATTCGTCGATGGCAGTTTGGTCTTTTCGAAACATGCCTTCACCAGAACAAGGTGCATCGCATGCAATAATGTTGAAAAGATTTGCAGTTTTTCCAAATTGTTTTGCATCGGCGCGTGTCACCACTGCGTTTGCACGTCCCCATTTGCATAGGTTTTCGTATAAAATGGCATTCCGACCTTGAATAACTTCGTTCGCAACGAGTAAATCTCCATCTCTTAATACAGAAGAAATATGCGTACTTTTTCCACCAGGTGCTCCACACAAATCGAGAACAACAGCGCCATCATTTTGATTTTGAATGAGATGACGCACAATTTCACCAACCCACATACTGTTCGACTCTTGAACATAATAGGCGCCAGCGTGAATGGCAGGATCAGCTGTGAATTGTGGTCTTTCTTTTAAAATAAATCCATCTTTGCAATGTGGAACTGGAGAATAATCAACATTTAAATCGTTGATTTTATTTCTGTTAATTCGAATTGCCGTGGAAATTGGATGCTCCATGGATTCTAAAAGTAATTTCACTTCAGATTCAGGAAGCGTTTTATTTATGAGGGATATAAAATCGTGATTCACAGTTTAGTTTGTTGGTATTGTATGATTTCGGTAGTAAATATTTTCCCCTCTCACAATGGTTGATTGATCGAAGTTTTTCACAAACAACGAACCGGTTCCAAGTCCTTGAGGCATTGATGGTGAATGTTTTGACACCCATTGGGCAATATCGGCAAGTCCAATATTTCCTTCCAAAGCGCTGGTGCTCCACCAACCGATGCCGTTTTTCTCTGCGCATTCAATCCAAGTGTCGCAGATATCAAAACCACCCAGTAATGTTGGCTTTAGGATGATGTATTGTGGTGAAATTTGCTTGAGCAGTGTTTGAATTTGTGATTCTGGAATTCCAATCAATTCTTCGTCGAGGGCAATGTCGATTTGACTTTTTGCACAAATTTCTGACATCATTTCCCATTGTCCCGCCTGAATGGGTTGTTCCAAAGAGTGAATTGAAAAGCGGCTTAACTCCTTGATTTGTAGTAAGGCATCATCGTTTTTGAAACCGCCATTTGCATCCAGTCTTAACTCAATTTTAAATGGGTTGTATTGGTTTCTGATTTTTTCGATCAGTCTGCATTCTGAATCGAAATCCAATGCTCCAACTTTGATTTTGATACATGAAAATCCGGCATTGATTTTTGAAATTGCTTCTTCATACATCGCATCTATGTCGTTCATCCAAACCAAACCATTGATTTTCATTCCGAAATTTGACTTTGTGAACGCATTATCCACCCAAACATTTGGTTCTGACGGGGTATTGTTTGTTTGAAGTTTTTGAAGTTGTGTTTTGGCTTTTTCTAGAGCTGCAAAGAGTGCAAAACGCAAAGTTGGGAAGGATTTCCATTCTTCTAGAATGTTTTGCAAATCGCTGATTGCTAAATTTTTGTGTTCGTAAGGTGCTAGAATGTCGAAAAAGTTAATTTTCCCATCGATGCTTAAATCCGATAAGGGCGAAGCTTCACCACAAACCGTAAACTGTTCATGGTTTAGCCACAACAAATACGCAGGTTTTTCGATGTATTCACCGCGACTGGTTTTTGCTGGTTTGATGAATTGAAGGTCGTGTTTTTCTAGGGTTATGAACATTTATGATTGTGGAATTTTAATAATGTCGGTAAAGTACCAAACCATGATCGAATAAATAATCACCGTGAGTAAAATCGACAACGATAATCTCTTCAACTGTTGATTTAGCAATTCCCTATTGCCTGGTTCAATTCGAATGAGTGCAGAGTAATGCGAAGCAAGTAAAACGGCAGCTGGAGTAAAAGTTCCAAAAATCATAAGCGTTTCCAGCATTGAATTTGACTCAATAAGCTTAAACATTTGGTTTAAGTAATGGTAAAATGATAAAAAGACACCGGAGAATCCTAAAATCAATAAAATTCGATGATAAAACAAGTTCCATTTCACACCCATTCTAACCGCTAATGTGATCTTGTTGCTGAGTCTGTCGGTATCAATATCTCTGTAGTTGTTGGTGTTTAAAACTGCAGTACTTAGGAATCCCATACCGGCACCAGCCAATGCTACATCGAAACCAAATGAACAGCCGAGTAACTTGGTGATTCCAATAACAGGTACAATTCCAAAGAAAACGAATACAAAAATGTCTCCTAGCCCAAAATATCCGTATGCCCTCTTTCCCACGGTGTAAGTAATTGCCGCAACGATTGCTGCAATTCCGAGTCCAATGAAAAAGAATATATTTTGTTCGTTAATGAGTTTGTGTGAATATGAAATCCATAACATGGCAATACCTGTGAGAAATGCCAATGTAGCAACTAAAATGAGGGCGTTTTTCATGGTGTGCTCTGAAATGCTACCAGTTGTAAGCATTCTGTCTTTTCTACCCGCTGCTTTGTCGGTTCCCTTTAGGAAATCTCCATAGTCGTTTGCGTAATTTGAGAGTATTTGCAACAAAATAGCTGTTATGACTGCTAAAACTGAGACTTGCCAGTCTGTTTTGCCATGAAGTTTAGCCACAGCAACACCAAGTAAAATTCCGGAAATAGCCAGAGGTATTGTTCTCAAACGGGCCGATTGTATCCAAGGTTTTATCATAAATTCGAAAGCAAAGTTCGTTGAATTATATAGAATGGCTCATTTGTAGGGTTAAATTTTTTATAAAACTGAGCAACGGAGGGAATCGATGAACCTTCAAAGTCGATTTCGTGATTTGGAAATTCCATTGCAACGTGGTGGATAATTCCGTGCATAATTCCAAGTTCTTTGCCTGCATTTGTTGGACCTGCGCACACATAATGCACCCTTTTGGGAGAAATCAAGAAAATTGCCCCTGCCAATGTTTCGCCATCCTGACTTTTGGCAATGGTTGCGTAAATTTTCCCTTCCTTTTCCATGTTCATACAGGCCATTTCGAAACCTTCATAATCGTTGAACCAAACGAAAGGATTGTGCTCGCCCCAAGCGTCATCGTAAATTTTTAGGATATCGTAAAGTTTGTATGGTTTTTTGTAGATGACCCCCGCGTCTAAGCATCGTTTCACGTTTTTTAGAGCGTCTTTGTTGAATTTTTCTTCCGGTAAATGAGGACATTCAAGGATGTAATTGGTTTTCTCTTGGGCGTTTTTTGGTTTCCCAAAGAATGGGTGCACTTGCAGATGGATTTTAACAAATTTTTTGGGAATTTTCCTCAAGAAATCTTCGGTGGTGTGATTTCCTGGGTTTCCAAATAAACCTAATTGCTGGCAAAATGATGGTTGGTAAATGTAATGAAGTCCATATTTTTTGCGCCATGGCAATGGAAAAACTGCCTCATAGTCGTTTAGAATTAATGCGCCCCATTGACCTGCAATTTCGGATTGGTTGAGAGCCTCATCTTCGAAATTGAATTTCGAATAATCTGAAATTGGATCGCAAACACCGTCTAAATATCCCGACAAGGCATATGATAAAATGTGTTGGCTATTTTGGATACACTCGTCCCACTTTTGAGTGTTAATTTGAGACCGGTCTAAGTAGTAGATGCCCATGATTTGAATGTTTTTTTCCAGCCTTTCCAACCTTCTGTTTCAGACATTGATTCGTTGTGAATGATGAAACAAAAATTTCCTTTGATTGATTCAAGTATATGTTTATATGAATCATTTAATTGTATGGCAGAAAATGAATTGAGTTTTAAATAGTTTTTACAAGTGACATCCATCATTGAAAATGAATGCACGATTAAATTGGTTTTTTGATTCTCTAAAATATCGAACCATTCCACAGGTTTCGAACTTCCATTTCTGAATCCAATGGTATTAGAAAATCCCATACTCCAGTCGTTTTGAATGTTTAATTTCTCTAAAATTCGATATGTTTTTGGAAGTTGAAAATGAAGATAATGTTGTCGGCTATGATCAATGCTATCGCCTAGAATTGTTTCGAGCCAATCTTTTTCTTCCTTGAAAATGGAAAGATGGTTTTCATTTTGAAAAGACGGATGAATGCCTACGCTTGCATATGCTTGACTCAGTGAAATTTCTTTTTGGAAATCTAAATTTTCACGTGAAATCTGTTTGTTTTTGAGGGATGTTTTTTCGTTGCACAACCAAAAGATTCGTGAATTTGGATTTTGCTCCAGAATTGATTGAACCGTTTGAGAAGGAGTGAAGTTGTCGCTTTTTGTAAAAAGATATTTGAACCTATTCCAGCTTGTTTTGGGATGTGCTAAAAATCCACCCCAAAATCTTTTCGCAGATTTGCCTTTGAATTGAAAACACTGATCAATGTCGGCAGTTGGGATGATTTCAAACTTTTGGTTGATTGCTGCTTGTATTTTTAAATGTTTTTGAAGTTCCCAAATGGCAATGTCTGCCATTGGAAGCAAATGCATGCCTGCTTTTACAAAGTTTAGTTGAGAAGTTTCAAATCTTCCATGTTCATCGGTTTGATGATTTTGAGAACCCATTATGGTTTCTTCTACATTTGAGATCAGGGCAAATACATGGGCAAAAACATCGAATCCAATTTCTGATTCTATTGGGAAATAAACTTTCCGTATAGAAAATTTATCGTTTTCTTGGCTTATTGATTGGCTACCAATGGATAAAATGCTGCAAATTTTATAAAAATGTTCGTCTATGACCTTGTTTTTAGTAAAATTTACGGTCCCAATGGGAAGGTCATTTTGAATGTTTATCGACGTGTAATTTTCGGTAAAAAGAAAATTAGAATTAGGTACCCAATGTCCCTCATGATCAATAAAATCAGCGCTTGTATAGTGAATTTTAATTTTTGATTGGCTCGAGTGATAGTGGTTTTCATCTTGAGTAATTTCGTAAGGCACTCCCCAAGTTTTGGATAAAATATGGTCCAAAACATACTGAAGGCTGTTTGAAACTTTGTGAGTGAATACCAAAATCATAAAAAAGGGTTTATTTTTGTGCAAAATAATGAAAGTTGCATTAATCACGGGTATTACTGGTCAAGATGGAGCATATTTGGCCGAATTTTTAATTAAAAAGGGTTATATGGTGCATGGAATCAAGCGTCGTAGCTCACTTTTTAACACTGAACGTATCGAACACATTTACGAAGATCCTCATATTGATGGTGCAAAAATGAAGTTGCATTATGGCGATTTGACGGATAGCACCAATTTGATTCGTATCATTCAGGAAGTTCAACCCGATGAAATTTACAATTTGGGTGCTATGAGCCACGTGCACGTGAGTTTTGAAACTCCCGAGTACACTGCCAATTGCGATGCAATGGGAACATTGCGTTTGTTGGAAGCGATCCGTATTTTGGGTTTAACTAAGAAAACAAGGATTTATCAGGCGTCTACGTCAGAATTGTATGGATTGGTTCAAGAGGTTCCACAAAAAGAAACCACTCCGTTTTATCCGCGTTCTCCTTACGCCGTTGCAAAAATGTACGGTTTTTGGATTACCGTGAACTACAGAGAAGCTTACGATATTTATGCATGTTCAGGAATATTGTTTAACCACGAAAGTCCAATTCGAGGCGAAACTTTTGTAACTAGAAAAATTACCAGAGCTGCTGCGAGAATTGCCTTAGGGTTGCAAGATAAATTGCATTTGGGTAATTTAAATTCAAAGAGAGATTGGGGACATGCGAAAGACTACATTGAAGCAATGTGGTTGATTTTGCAACAAGAAAAAGCGGAAGACTTTGTGATTGCTACTGGAATTACCACTGAAATCAGAGAATTTGTGAGAATGGCTTTTGCTTATTTGGGTGTTACAATGGATTTCAAAGGCGAAGGTGTTGATGAAATTGGTTTTGTGGCTGCTGTTGATCAAGAAAAATTCTTGAAAATGGTTGGTGCTGAATGCAAATTGAGCATTGGACAAGAGTTGGTTTTTGTTGATCCTAAGTATTTCCGTCCTACAGAAGTTGATTTGCTTATTGGCGATGCAACGAAAGCCAGAACCCAATTGGGTTGGAAACCGAAATATGATTTACCTGCCTTGGTTGATGACATGATGCAATCTGACATTCGATTGATGCAAAAGGAAAATTATTTGAGGGAAGGCGGCTTTGCTGCAAAAAATTATTTCGAATAATATGGAGAAATCCGCCAAAATATATGTGGCTGGCCATCGCGGGATGGTAGGAAGTGCCATTGTTCGTGAACTTAAAAATCTTGGGTATCAAAATATTTTGGTGCGCACCTCTTCTGAGTTGGATTTGAGAAATCAGTCGGCGGTAGAAGCATTTTATGCTGCCGAAAAACCAGAATATGTTTTCGTTTCTGCTGCCAAGGTTGGGGGTATTTTAGCGAACAATACGTATCGTGCCGATTTTTTGTATGATAATTTATCTATTCAAAACAATTTAATTCATTTTGCGCACGTTTACGGCGTTAAAAAATTGCTTTTCCTAGGTAGTAGTTGTATTTATCCGAAAATGGCTCAACAGCCTTTAAAAGAGGATTATTTGCTTAGTGGATTCCTTGAGCCCACAAACGAACCTTATGCAATTGCAAAAATCACTGGAATTAAAATGTGTGAAGCTTATAGAGATCAATACGGATGTAATTTCATTTCGGCAATGCCAACAAATATGTATGGTCCGAATGACAATTATCACCCTGAGAATTCACATGTTTTGCCGGCACTGATTCGTAAGTTTCATGAAGCAAAGGTTCAGGGTAACGATTCTGTAACCGTTTGGGGTGATGGATCTCCGTTTAGGGAGTTTTTATATGCCGATGATTTGGCGAATGCCTTGGTTTATTTGATGTTAAACTATAACGAAAAGCAGTTTGTAAACGTTGGGTTTGGAGATGAAATTACCATCAAAGATTTGGCGTTGCTCATTCAAAAGGTGGTTGGTTTTGAGGGACAATTAACTTTCGATACAACCAAACCGAATGGAACACCAAGAAAACTCATGGATTCTTCGAGGTTGTTTGCTACAGGTTGGAAGCCAACGACTCAATTGGAAGAGGGTATTAAATTGGCGTATCAAGACTTTCTAGAGAGAAATATTTGAAGTATTTGTAAAAGATTTTAGATATATTTTTTGCACAAAATGCAAAAAAAAAGGCGACAATTGTCGCCTTTTTCATTAGTACACTTAATAGGTTAACGCAATACATCGCGGGAAATAACCACGCGTTGCACTTCACTAGTACCTTCGTAGATTTGAGTGATTTTAGCATCTCTCATAAGTCTTTCTACGTGATACTCTTTCACATATCCATATCCACCATGAATTTGAACTGCTTCAACAGTTGTTTTCATTGCGACTTCAGAGGCAAATAATTTTGCCATTGAGCTAGCTCTGTCGTAGTTTAAGTGTTGGTCTTTTAACCAAGCAGATTTTAAACACAACAAACGCGCAGCTTCAATTTCAGTAGCCATATCGGCCAATTTGAATGCAATTGCTTGATGGTGCATGATTTCTTTACCAAAGGCTTTACGCTCTTTAGAATATTTCAATGACAATTCGTAAGCGCCACTCGCAATACCTAAAGCTTGTGCAGCAATACCAATACGGCCACCGCTCAATACTTTCATTGCAAAAGTGAAACCGAAACCGTCTTCACCAATTCTATTTTCTTTAGGAACCTTAACGTCTTGGAACATAATACTATGCGTATCACTTCCACGAATTCCTAATTTATCTTCTTTTTTACCAACTGTAACACCAGCCCAAGATTTTTCAACTATAAAAGCGTTGATACCTTTGTGCTTCTTTTCAACGTCGGTTTGAGCAATTACAAGGTAGTAGCTAGCACTGTTACCATTGGTAATCCAGTTTTTAGTACCGTTTAAAATGTAATGGTCGCCCATATCTATTGCTGTTGTTCTTTGACTTGTAGCATCGCTACCAGCTTCTGGTTCACTCAACAAAAATGCACCAATTGCTTGGCCTGTAGCCAAAGGCACCAAATATTTTTGTTTTTGATCTTCGTTGCCGTATTCTTCAATGCCCCAGCAAACAAGACTGTTGTTAACGCTCATACAAACTGATGCCGAAGCGTCAATTTTTGAAATTTCTTCCATCGCTAAAACATAGCTAACGGCATCCATTCCACCCCCGCCATACTTCGGGTCTACCATCATTCCCATGAAACCTAGTTCACCCATTTTCTTGATTTGTTCAGCAGGGAATTGTTGCTTCTCATCTCTTTCAATGACACCTGGTAATAATTCGGTTTGAGCAAAATCTCTTGCAGCTTGCTGTACCGCTAAATGTTCTTCAGATAGTTCGAAATGCATAATTTTGTGCTGCAAAAATAAGTCTAAAACTTTGATATTACTAACAAAAACAATCGTTTAGTAAGTGTCAAAAAGACACCAACAAAACTGCAAATTGATTGTTATCTTTGCAAACAATATGGCAAACATTACATTTAAGTTTGAAGAAAAAGGCAAGGCATCAGAAACACATGAAATTTTTGAAGGCGAGTCAATTTTGGAAGTAGCGTTGGATAATAATATTCAGTTAAATCACAATTGTGGCGGTGTGTGCGGTTGCAGTACTTGTCATGTTTACGTAGAATCTGGAGAAGATCTATTGCCAGAAATGAGCGATAGAGAAGAAGAATACGTAGATAGAGCCCGCGACCCAAAATTCAATAGTCGATTGGCTTGCCAATGTAAACTGTCGGAAGATGGCAATTTGGTTGTGATTATTCCTGATCAATCTGGCATCATTGGCCACTAATTTTCAACTGCTAAACACTATACAATCCTAAAAATTAAACCCTAAACCTAAACTCAAAAAATGGAATTACCGATAAATTGGACCGACTACGAAGATATTGCAATGAAATTATACGAACGTTTTGGCGATGAATTTGGAGAAAAACAAATTTATAGAATTCGTTTTACTGAACTTCTAGAGTGGATTCTTGAAATACCTGAATTTGTAGGGACTCGAGATGATAGCAATGAAGGACATCTAGAAATGATTCAAAGCCAATGGGTATATGAATGGCGCGATAATCAAAATTAATTTGTCATAAATGAATCATGCTTCGTCTGTTTTCATGCAGACCATGCGAAAAATTTCGATTTTAGTGTGTTAATTGCAATCTGAAAATTTTATGCAGAAATCATTCCTTCTCATTATCTCGTTTTTTATATGTCAATTTTCTAATTCACAAGCGCCTTCAGTAGAACCTTGTGGTCAAAGAGAGTTGATGGACCAATTAGAGAAACAATATCCTGGTTTTAAGAATCAAATGGACGTTGATTATTTGAAGAGCGTGAAATCTGATTTTTCTGTCACACCACGAAAAAAAGTCATTCGTGATACAATTTATTATTACGATACTGTTTATACCATTCCTGTGGTTTTTCATGTGTTGTATAGCAATGCAGCCGAAAATATCAATGATAGTTTGTTAATCAACCAATTGGAAGTGTTGAATAGAGATTTTCGCAGATTGAATTTTGACACTTCAAACACCCGTTCATTTTTTAAATCTAGGGCTGGAGATGCGCGCATACAGTTTGAACTTGTAAAAGTTGATCCAAACGGAAATCCAACCACTGGAATTGTTCGAAAACAAACTTCTACCACCTTTTGGGGCGGTGGAGCAGGTATCAACAACAAAATGAAGGCCAGCGCTACCAATGGTTCTGACCCTTGGGATCCAAAGAAATATGTGAATGTTTGGGTTTGTGATTTATCCGCAAATGGAAGTGACGGCTTGTTGGGATTTGCATATCCACCATACGGTCACCCTAGTTGGACAAACCCGAGTTGGGTTGCTGACCCAAACCAAGGAGTTGTGTTGCATTACAAAATTGTTGGTCGTAACAATCCTCTATCAAATACAGCTATTTTAAATACCTCAAGAATGGGCCGGGTTGCGGTGCATGAATTTGGTCATTACTTTGGGTTGCGACATATTTGGGCCGATGACCAAGGATCTTTTAATCGCTGTTCTGTAGATGATTACATAGACGACACCCCGTTACAAGGTATTGGATCTAATTTTAATTGCAATCAAAGTTTAAATTCTTGTATTGAAGCGAAAAACGATTTGCCCGATATGGTTGAGAACTATATGGATTACAGTTCACATGCTTGTCAAAATATGTTTACCAAACGACAAGTAATGACCATGAGAAATGCAATCACACAATTTCGTAAAGATTTGCCTGTTAAAGTTGAGGTTATCCAAAGAGCAAGAATTTTTGATACCGTGGTTTATGATCAAGTGCTCATTTATCCAATCGCAAAAGACAACCGCTTAAACATTGAAGTTAAGAATGAAGATATCGTCAATCAAATTTCGTACGAAGTATATAATATGATTGGCCAAAAAATTGAAGATAACCACATCATCACGCGCAATTTGACGCAAATTTCCACCACCAGATATCCTTCAGCAACGTATATTGTGATATTGAGGAATTTAGACGGTCGTGTTGTGAGAAGTAAAAAGGTTGTAATTAACTAAAACTGGCTTTTTCACAGGCAATTTCTAGCCTCGACATTAAATTTTTGAGTTCAATTTCGAAATGGAGAAATTGTTGTCGGCTAATTTCTGCTTTTTGATAGGCATGAATCATAAAAGCCATTAATCGATTGCATTTTACATAAGCTCTGAGTATTTCTTTAGAGATTTCAGATTTACCAGAAACTTCTGCGAGGGCAAGGTGTTTATTGACTTGCAGTGCTGTTTCTAGAATGTTAACGCCTAGATTGTAAGAAACGTCATTTCCTCCATTTGGATTTTCTTGCTGAATTGCCAACAATCCAATATTTAATCCAACATTGTTAATGTCGGCTATGTTATTTGTATTCATAATGCAAGGATACTTTGTGCCAAACATTCGATTCGTGTATTAGTCGTTTATATTCGTTTATAAGCGTTAATCAATAAAATTATGTATCTTTGCATAAATTTTACGTTCTGATGATTTCTAGAAGATTAGTGAGAATAAAAACGTTGCAAACGTTATATTCATGGAAGCAAAGTGGCTTAGACAACGAATTCATGTTTGTTGAAAACCTTAAAAATAGCATTTACCAAAGTCATGCATTTTATTTATTTCTTTTAGATTTCCCCTATCAGTTGCAGCAATATTTACAGGATGAATTAAATTTAGAACGTTCTAAGTTTTTTCCAGATGCTACCAAAATACGTCAATATAGTATCTTAAATCACACACCTTTAATTCAAAAAATTCACCAAGAAATTTTACTTGCTGATGAGAAATTTGAATACAGTTGGGTAGAAATGAATATGCATTTCGACAATTGGTTTCAAACGATGTTGACATGGGATTTTGTAACAGACTACTCAATTTTTGAGGAGCCAGATTTTCAACAACAAAAAGAGTTCTTAGAAAATTTGTTCTTTGCATTTGTTGATTCTCATGAACAGTTCAATGAAATATTAGAAGATATTAATCCTTCTTGGCCTGATGATGCTTCAATTACTTATAGAGAAATCAGTAAAACAATTGCAGTCAACAAAAAAACCAGCGAAATTGCTTTGTCTAAATCGATTCCTTTGAATGATGAAGATTTGATTTTTGGATTCAATTTATTGCGTTATACCATCAGAAATTCTGAGAAATTTGACCAAATGGTGAGTGAGGTGACCGACAATTGGGATCCTGCGCGTATTGCCATAATTGACTTATTGATTATCAAACAAACGTTGTCGGAGTTTTTATATTTCAATGAAATTCCTGTTAAAGTAACAATCAACGAGTATTTGGAAATTACCAAAAATTATAGCACACCAAACAGTTCCAAATTTGTGAATGGTATTTTAGATAAATTGCGCATTCAACTTGAAAATACGGGTCAAATTCAAAAAACCGGTAGAGGTTTGAGAGAAAGTTAATTATATTTGAAATTATGAGATTGAATAAATTTTATTTTGCAATTTTACTTGGTGTTACAATATTTGCTTGTTCACCAAGCAACAAGGAAATGGAAGCTGAAGATATTGAAAACAGCAATCCAGAAAACGCACCACAAAAAGTGGGTGCTGGTGAAATTAAATTCATAGATACACTGAAGGATTTTGGTAAAATTACCGATGGTGAAATTGTGGAACACACTTACAGATTTAAAAATGTAGGTAAAGTACCTGTGGCAATTTCTAAAGTTGAAGCTTCTTGTGGTTGCACAACGCCAGACTATACCAAAGATATTATCCCTCCAGGAGGAGAAGGTAAAGTTAAGGCTACTTTTAATAGTTCTGGATACGGGTATCCAGAAGCTCCTAAGGTAGAAAAAAGCGTGTCAGTTTATTTCGACGACTGTAAAACAGATTTGGTAATCTTGAAATTTACAGCAAACATTTACGCACCAGCAAAAGAAGGTGAAAATACCCCTTCTACCGACAATCATAAACATTAATAAGATGACACAATTGAATATTCTATTACAAGCACCAGCAGCAGGTGCGGGTGGCATGAACCCTGTGGTTTTGATGCTTATCATGGCTGTAATGTTCTTTTTTATGGTATGGCCGCAAATGCGTCGCCAAAAAAAGGCAAAAGCTTTCACTGAATCATTACAAAAGGGCGACAAAATTGTAACCTCTGGTGGTGTTCATGGCAAAATTTCTTCAGTAACCGATACTCAATATATCCTTGAAATTGAAGAAGGTAAAATGAAGATTGAAAAATCTGGTGTTAGCATGGAAATGACACAAGCTGCATATCCTGCACCAAAAGACTAAATTACATAAGTTATGCTTAAAGTGGGTATTACCGGCGGCATTGGAAGCGGTAAAACTGTTGTTTGCCAAATATTTTCAACCCTGGGAATACCCATTTATAATGCCGATAGTGAAACAAAACAATTGTATTTCACGAATCAACAATTAAAATCAGAACTCATTGATGCCTTTGGTGAACAATTTTATTTATCGCCAAATGAACTGAATAAACCCTTTGTTAGGGATTTGCTCAATGATCAGAAAACCCAAAAATTACTCAACAGCATTGTACATCCTGCTGTTTTTAGTCATTTCGAAACTTGGGTAAGTTTACAAACTTCTCCTTATGTTATCAAAGAAGCAGCCATTTTATTTGAAAGTGGAGCCAACAAAACCGTGGATTTGGTCATTGGCGTTGTTGCGAACCCGGAAATTCGAATGGAGAGAGTGATGAAAAGAGATTCTATGAACCGTGAAACAGTTCAAAAAATCATGGAACTGCAACTTTCGAATGAAGCATTAATTTCGAAATGCAATTATATCGTTACCAATAATGGTGACGAATCATTGATAGAGCAAGTACTCAAAATCAACGTGGAATTATTGCATCAAAGCACTCATTTCTAAAGCCAATTTCTTAGCTTCTTCACCAGCTTTTTCGGCATAATCTTCTCCGTTGCTGGCGTAAATGATTCCTCTAGAACTATTCACCAATAATCCAATTTCAGAATTTGCTGCTGCTTCAGTAATGTCTTTTAAACTTCCACCTTGAGCACCAACTCCAGGAACAAGTAAGAAATGCTCCGGTACAATTTTTCTTATTTCTGCAACAAGATTCGCACGAGTTGCACCAACAACAAACATGAGATTATCGGGGTTGCCCCATTTGCAAACCGTATTGATAACCCTTTCGTAAAGTTTTAATTCGCCCGTTTGTTGCAATTGGAAATCTTGGTGTCCCGCGTTGCTCGTTAAAGCCAAACAAATCACCGTTTTATCTTCAAATTCTAAGAAAGGCCTGAGGCTATCTTCACCCATGTAAGGAGCCACAGTGATGGCATCAAAATTCATTGTTTCAAAGAAGGCTTTGGCATACATAGAACTTGTGTTTCCAATATCACCTCTTTTGGCATCCGCAATGTTGAATGTTTCTTGTGGAAGATAACTTAATGTTTCTTCCATCCATTCCCAACCCTTGCTTCCATACTGTTCATAAAAGGCAGTGTTGATTTTATAGGCAGCGCTGTAAACTTTAGTGGCTTCAATGATATTTTTGTTGAATTCCAATAACCCTTTGCCGCTCTTTTCCAAGGAAATAGGCAATTTCCCGATTTCAGTATCCAAGCCTGTACACAAATAGCTTTTCTTCTGAAAAATGTGTTGAATGATGTCAGATTTTTTCACTTTCACTGCAAATAACGGAAATCATTTTGGGATTGGTTACATTTGTATTATGCGGAAATCTATCTTTTCGATAATTTTTATTTTATCAACCCAATTTCTTGGGGCACAATTTGTACAAATTGGCTCGGGAAACTACTTAGGAAATTTTGCCGGTCCTATTAGAACAAATGCCTCACAGAAGGTTTTTAATAGTCGATATGCCTATATTTTTCCGAAATCGGTATTGGGTAACTTAACTCATGGCGATACAATACAATCGTTGGAGTTTTATAGAACAGATGGTCCGGCTTTCGACACTACTTGTAAGCTGAAAATTTGGATTGGCAATACAAATCGCGCCAATTTTGGCCCAAGTAAAGTCTCTTTTTTGTCAGAAATTTCAAATGCAACCCAGATTTATAATCAAAATCCTAAGAAACACATTGGAACCACAGAAAACTTTTATGAATTGCCATTCAGTACAAAATTTAGATACGATTCAACCCTTGGTGAAAATCTGACTCTGTATGTTGAATTCAATCAATTCGATACCATCAAAGGAGCTTTTAATTTTTATTTTGAGGGAAGTTTTAGCGTATCCGGTTACGCAACGCAACAAACGCAATTCAATACTGGAATTACTTTAACAGATAGTTTACAATTTATTACAGAATATCATCCAACCATTCGATTCAATTATCCGCGTTTTTCAAAAGATGCTTTCGTAAGAGGTGTTTACACCCTTGGAAAAATACCATTGCCTTTAGGGAATCCAGATAGTGTGAAGGTTTTGATTAAAAATGTAGGGAAGTCTGATCTCGTAAATTTCAAGTGTTTTACCAATTCCATTGGAGCAAACAAGTTGAAGGATAGCTTTACAATAAACCTACCAAAAGGACAGGAACGTTTTTTTGTAGTGCCTTCCTTGAATCCCTCGAAAAAAGGAATCGATACCGTTTTTGTGAATTGTGTGGATCAAAATTCGAGCAACAACAGTGAATCTTCGATTCGATTGGGTAACGAAAATATCTATAGTTATAGGGACATTACTCAAGGTCCAGCTCCCGGGGGAATTGGATTTAATGGTGCTCAAGGCGATTTTGTAGCGAGGTTTCAAAGCAGTGCATCAAAAGCAATTAATCAAGTTTCGGT
>JACCDW011877477.1_pt1 | contig 20837 bp, 22 predicted proteins | sample 7449781 | NCBI WGS metagenome assembly JACCDW01 (sample SAMN15323449, study PRJNA562643) | freshwater metagenome | isolation source: river surface water | place: USA:Blue River Watershed | collected 2017-08-18
CGGGAACGAAAACGCACCTCCCCCTCGTCCGGGGTGAGGTGCGCTCCCAAAATTTTCAAAAACGTGCTTTTTCCAGAGCCGGAGGGGCCTACTACCGCCACCACCTGGCCGGGAAACAACTGCCAATGCCCAACGGTCAGCAGGAACCGGTCATCGTAGCCGTGGACTGCATTCCAAACCTCCAGGAGGGGACGCACGAGCCGAATTACAGGTGAATGACCTCGCCGTAGGCGGCAGCCGTGGCTTCCATCACGGCCTCGCTCATGGTGGGGTGCGGGTGCACGGCCTTGAGGATTTCGTGGCCGGTGGTCTCCAGCTTGCGGGCCGTTACGATTTCGGCAATCATTTCGGTTACGTTGGCTCCAATCATGTGGGCGCCCAGCAACTCGCCGTATTTGGCGTCGTAGATGACCTTCACAAATCCGTCCTTGGCACCGGCGGCGCTGGCTTTTCCGCTCGCAGAGAACGGGAATTTGCCCACCTTGATGTCAAAACCGGCTTCCTTGGCCTTCTTCTCCGTGTAGCCCACGCTCGCAATCTCCGGCGAACAGTAGGTGCAACCAGGGATGTTGTTGTAGTCCAGGGGCTCGGGGTGGTGTCCGGCGATTTTTTCCACGCATGTGATGCCTTCTGCCGAAGCCACGTGGGCCAATGCCTGGCCCTTGACCACATCGCCAATGGCAAAGTAACCGGGGATGTTGGTGGCGTAGTAGTCGTCGGTCACAATGATGCCGCGCTCGGTCTTGATGCCGACGGCCTCCAGGCCAATGTTCTCGATGTTGGGGGTCACGCCCACAGCAGACAGCACGACGTCGCACTCGATTTTGTGCTCGCCTTTGGCGTTTTTGTAGGTCACCACGCATCCGGCTCCCTTGGTGTCCACATGGGTCACCTCGGCTCCGGTTTCAATGGCAATGCCGTTTTTCTTGAAGGTGCGCTCCAACTGCTGCGAAATGTCTTCGTCCTCGTTGGGCACAATGCGGGGCAGGTACTCCACCACGGTCACTTGGGTGCCCATGGCGCTGTATACATACGCGAACTCCACGCCGATGGCACCAGACCCTACAATGACCATGGACTTGGGCTGCTTGGGCAAAGTCATGGCCTCGCGGTACCCAATGATCTTAACGCCGTCTTGCTTCAAAGCAGGCAATTCGCGGGACCGACCGCCGGTGGCAATCAGGATGTTCTTGCCGCTGTAAGTCGTTTCCTTGCCGTCTTCGCCCTTGACCACCACCTTCTTTCCGGGAGCCACTTTGCCGTAGCCCTGGATAACGGTGATGTTGTTCTTTTTCATCAAAAACTGAACGCCCTTGCTCATTCCACCGGCCACTTCGCGGCTGCGCTGGATGACCTTGCCAAAATCGTGCGAAGCTTCTTTGACTTGGATGCCGTAATCGGCAGCGTGTTGGATGTACTCAAATACCTGAGCGCTTTTGATCAATGCCTTGGTCGGAATGCAGCCCCAGTTCAAGCATACGCCGCCCAGGCTTTCTTTTTCTACAATGGCTGTTTTCAAGCCGAGTTGGCTGGCACGGATGGCCGCTACATAACCGCCGGGGCCGGATCCAAGAACGATGAGGTCAAATTCCATGGTCGATTTGAGGTAAGTGGATAATTCAAAAGAGGGCCAAAAGCCCCGTTACTGTGCAGACAAAGGTACGGCAGCCACCGCGGAAATTTCCACGCGGGCACCCCGTGGCAGTCCAGAAACGGCCACAGTCTCCCGGGCCGGGGGGTTCTCGATAAAATACTCGGCATACAGGGCATTGACCAACGCAAAGTCCGCCATGTCCAGCAGGAAAACCGTGCACTTGAGCACGTCTTGCGGTCCGCAGCCGGCGGCCTCCAGCACAGCGTTCAGGTTGCGCAACACCCGCCGGACTTCGTGCTCCAAGGAGGCGTTGTCCAGCAGGCCCGTGGCGGGATCCAGGGCAATTTGGCCGGAAACATACACGGTGTTTCCCCAAGCAACAGCTTGGGAATACGGCCCAATGGCAGCGGGGGCGTGGTCGGTGTGCAGAATGCGCTTCATCCTACGAAGGTAATTCACGGTGCGGTACCTTCGCAGCATGCGGGTGCTGCTGGACAACTACGACTCTTTTACCTACAATTTGGCAGACGCCTTGTGGGAAATCGACCCGACGTGGACCGTAGTTCGGAACGACGACCCCCGTGCCTTGGACTGGGTGCGCCAAGCCGACGCCATGGTGGTTTCCCCCGGCCCCGGTCTTCCCGAAACGTCGGGGGTTTTGCTGGAGGCGTTGGCCCTGGCGGATGGCCGAATTCCGGTTTTGGGGATTTGCCTGGGCATGCAGGCGCTGGCCGTGGCCCAAGGCGGCACCCTCCGCAGGTTGGAGGCTCCCCGGCACGGCATTCCCGGCGAAATAGCGCGGATGGAACCGTCGCGCTGGTTCCCGTCCGGGGAATGGCCCGGCTCGGTCGGGCTTTACCACAGTTGGGCCGTCGACACCCTCCCCGTGAATTCCCCATGGAAACTCACGGCCTGGGACCGAGAAAACGTTCCGATGGCGATGGAACGGACCGACGGATTGGGCGTAGCGGTGCAATTTCATCCGGAAAGCGTGCTGACTCCCCACGGTCGGGCCTGGATCCAAAACTGGGTGCGCACCAGCGCTACCTTACCCGGTTAACCGGACAACCAACCGTTTTTACCGGCCTTTCGCGCCGAACTGTGCCGCCTAGATGGCCCCCAATACCCGGACTTGAATTAAAAATCTCCGCGGCCGCGTCGGCGCTCCACCTTGAGGTCTTTGAGGAGCGGAGCCTTCACGCCCAATCCGATGCTGTAGGACCGGGCGTAGCCCATCGGAACCCAGCGTACCCGCATTTCCCAGCAGTGAATCTGCCGGTACAGGTCCACCGTGGTGAAGGTGATGGATCGGGCCATTAAGTCGTAGCCCGAAGACACCCCTACCCGCCAATTTGCCGTGGGCTCCAGGGAGGCATCAAAGCGAATGGATTGCTTGTAAGGGGAACCGCTGGCAGCCGTAGCGGGGTCGTAGCGAAGGGAATACCCCCCGGACAGGCTCCATGTGGCCCGAATGGGCTGCAAATTCAAAGGCCCGTAGGGATCGGCGTAGAGGTCTTGCTCGAGTCCGTTCTCCCCTACAACCACCGTGGGTCGGCCTTGTGAAGACCCACCAGAAATGCGAAAGTCGGCACTTAGCTGCTGCACCAACGGCCGCAGCACCACCCCGTTTACCTGCCAGGCAGAAGCCAATATTCGGGTACCGGCGGAATCCACACCGTACGGATCGAACTGGCCTTGGTAGACCAGGCGCAGTCCACCTTTGAACAAGGAGGTAGAGGCCCGGGCACCCAAGTTGGACCACGCAAAAGGCCCCGACGCAGGATTGTACCCCATGTCCACGGTGGCATCCTCCAGCAGGGCAAATTTCTTGGGTTCCAGGGTGTCCTTGCGGCGCGCCTTGGCTTCCACCACGTTGCGAATTCGGAACTGAACCCCACTTCCCCCGCCCACCGAAGGAGCTCCGTACAAGTACTGCGCCCCGGTAAAGCGGCTTTTGTATTCCAAGGTTCCGGCGGTGTCGGTCTGAACTTGCTGAAAGGCGCCCCAGTCCGCGGAGGTAAAGGTCGGAGCCATACGGCCAGATACCGTCGGATAGATCACGTGGCGCACAGCTGACAAGGGGCCGCGTTTCATGCGGTACATACCATACAGAGTAGTCGAAAGGGTGGCTTGGGCGCCGTAGTCCCGCACGGCAAAAAACCCGCGGGCGGTATCCACTTGGATTTCGTTTTGGACCGAGTCGTACGAATAGGTCAGACGCGACGGGTACCACCGTTCGTTGTAGGTGGCCGACGGACTGAAGGTGATAAATCGGAAGAGCTTGGCATTCGTAGAAAACGACAAGGCATGGGATGCGCCTATTTTGACGCGGTCTTGGGCCAAAATCTGGGTGGGATCTTGGAATTCGGACAACAGTCCGTTCCATTCGTTCCGCGCGTTGAGCCCGTACTGCAGGCCGAAGTCTTGCAACCAAGCCGGCGCGCGGGACCCCGACCGACGAAACGGCTGAATCCGCATCATGGCAAAATTGATTTCCGGCGCATTCAAGGTCATGGTGCCCTTTTGGTTGTTTTGGCGGTGCCGCAGGGCCGCGGTGAGCGAAAAGGGGGTGCCCGACCAGGTCTTGGTACCGGAAATGGAGGACGACAAGTCGTTTTTTAGGAACTGATTGGGGTCGGTGGTGGCGTTCTTGAAAAACGAGCCGCTGGCCAGGTCGACCTTGGCCGAAAACCGAAATCCCAGGCGGGCTTTGGGGTCTTGGTTGTGGGTCCACCCAACGCGAAAGTCGGTGCTGTTCTGGTACGACGACGTGCCAGCAAACCGGGGGTCGCCAAAGCGGATGCGGTTGATGTTGAAGGTGAAATTGCCGCTGAACTTGTAGCGAACGCGGTAGCTCGTGGCGGTTTGGACCGCCCAGGAACCTTGGCTGTACAGGTCGGCAGTCACCCGGCTGTCCAGGTAGTCGTTGAACACAAAATAGTACCCGAAACCCGTCAACCCCAATCCCCACTCGCGTCGGTCGGCAAAATTGGGCAACAGAAATCCGGAAGCCCGCTTTTCGGCCATCGGGAAGTAGGCAAAGGGCAACGCCAATGGCGTCGGGATGCCCGCAATTTGCAAGTAGGCCGGCCCCGTCACAATTCGTTTGCCTACGTCCAGCTTGGCTTTTTGGGTCACAATCGCAAAATGGGGAACCTCGTGGTTGCAGGTGCTGAAGGTGTTATTGGCCAGAAAATAGCTGCTGTCGGAAATCATTTTCGCCTTCCCGCCTTGCAAATAGCCCCCGCCTTCCTGGGTGGCGGCACTTTTGATCCAGCCCTTTCCGGAGGCCAGGTGGTAACGGATGGTGTCCGCGTACAAGGTGCGCGTGCCTTCCTTGAACACGGGGTATTGGCGGGTTTTTCCTGCGGAGTCGGGCAGCCCAAAAGCAGTTAACAGATTGTTTTTGAAGTCAATAAGAATAACTCCTGCACGCAATTCCAATCCGGTGTATTTGACCCAGGCGCCGTCGGTGAGTTCGACGATCCGGTTTTTGGGATCCATCTGCGTCTGGCCGCGGTCCGACTCTGTCCCCCACTCCACCGGGCCCGCGAGTTTGGCCCCGGTATTCTGGGCCCAACCGGCAGAAGAAATCGCCCACAATCCGAGCAAAAGCGTTATTTTTGTAGAAAACCGCATGAACCGTCAAAAGTACCAAAAATGAGAGGCTCTGTTCGCACCCTGGCAATGTTGGTGCTTGCCTTTTTTGTCCCACTCACCGGATTTGGACCGGCAGGCACCCCGGAGAACCAAGTGGACAAGGTGATTATTGACGCCGGGCACGGGGGAAAAGACCCGGGGAACCTGGGTACCGGTCGGTATGCGAAAAAAGAAAAGGACGTGGCCTTGGTGGTCGCCAAGAAGGTCGCCGAACTCATCCAGCAACGGTTGCCGGGAGTCGAAGTGGTGCTGACGCGTTCCGACGACCGCTTTCTGGAATTGTACGAACGGACCGCCATTGCCAATCGGGAAAAGGGCGACCTATTCATTTCCATCCACTGCGACGCGGCCGAAAACCACGCTGCATACGGATCCACCACGTATGTCATGGGAAAAACCCACGACGATGAAAACCAAGTGGCCCTTCGGGAGAATTCGGTCATTTTGATGGAAGAAAATTTCGAGGACAAGTACGAAGGCTTTGACCCTCGGAAACCCGAAACCTATATTGCCCTCACGCTCTACCAACGCGCTTTTCAAGCCCAAAGTATCCAGTTTGCCCAAACCGTACAGGACGATTTTCGGACGATCATTGGGCGCAAAGACCGCGGGGTACGGCAGCAACCGCTGTACGTAACGAGCCGCACCAGCATGCCTTCTGCCTTGATTGAGTTGGGATTCACCACCAACAGCATGGAAGAGGACTTTTTGCTGAGCGCAGACGGCCAAAATACCATGGCTGAGGGCATCTACCGGGCTTTCTCACAGTACAAAGCCCGACGCGAAGGGGTTCCCGTACCGGCCCAATCGCTGATGGAAGACCTTTTGCCGAAGCCGGAAAAACCCCATGCCGACGCCGTAAAGGCCCCGGTTCTGACTTTTCCGATTGAATCCACTGTACCCGCAACGCAACCAACACCTCCCGTCTCTGCAGAAGGCCCCCAGGCCGCCCTTGCCGTTCATTTCCGGGTTCAATTGGCCACATCGGGAATCGCAAAAAGCGAGACCGATCCTTCCTTTGCTGCGGTCAAACCGGTAGAGCGCAAATTGGACGGCAAATTGTACAAGTATTACTCCGTTTCCTTCCCAACAGAGGCCGAGGCCATGGTGGCTTTGGGCAATGCCAAGCGAAATGGTTTCCCCGATGCCTTTTTGGTGGCCTTCCGCGGTGATCAAAAAATTCCGGTAGCCGAAGCCCGTGCAGCCGTCCAATCCCGTTAAATGCGCCCCATGAAACTCAAGAACTCCAAAGAATTCATCGCCGGCGCCTTGGTGGTGGCCGCCGTGGCAGGTCTGTATTGGGGCATCGCTTTTCTCAAAGGGAACGACGTCTTCAAATCCGAACGGGTTTTTTACGCCGTTTACACCAATGCCCAGGGCCTTATGGTGGCCAACCCCGTACGCATCAATGGATTTCAAGTAGGCCAGGTGGGGGACTTGTACTTTCACCCCGACCTAAGCGGCCGGCTCGTTGCGAAAATCGTGGTAGCCAGTGATTACCCATTCACCAAGAACACCGTGGCGCGGATTTCGTCGGACGGTCTCCTGGGTGAAAAGATGGTGGTGCTGGTCTTGGGGAAAGATGGACCTCTTGCAGAAAGCGGAGACACCTTGCTCGCAGACATTGAGGTTTCCTTGTCTGAAACCATCAATCAAGAAGTGGCTCCCGTGAAACTCAAAGCGGAAAAACTAATGGGTTCGTTGGACACCGCCATTCAAGTTCTGACGGGCTTTTTGGACCCCAAAACCGAAATGGCCTTCCGCACGTCCGTGGTCAGTTTGGAAAAAAGCCTCAAGAATCTAGAAGGGATTACCCGCAATACCGACGGGATTTTGGCAGAGAACCGGGCCAAATTGGACCGTCTTTTCACCCATCTGGATCAACTGGGCAAAACCTTGGCCAGCAACCAAAACGAGCTGGACCAAACCCTGAACAACGTGGCCGCCATCACGGACACCCTGGCTTCTTCCAATTTATCCAACACGTTGAACCAATTGGAAACGACCAGCACGCATTTGGCGACGATCACCGACCGGATTGCCGCCGGAAAAGGTACTTTAGGCCTCCTGGTACAAGACGACAAGCTCTACCACGACGTGGACAAAACCTTGTTGGCTTTGGAAAAACTATTGACCGATTTGAAAGCCCGTCCGCGTCGCTATCTTGCGCCCTTCGGACAACGAAACGCCGAGGAATAACATGGGAATATCGACGCTCTTCTTTCTGGCCGTTACGGCATCGGCAGGACTGGTTTTTGCCCGGAAAGTCCGCCAAATTCGCTCGACCATCCATTTGGGTCAGCCCCTGGACCGGAACGATCAACCCGCGCAGCGCTGGGCCACCATGGCACGCGTGGCCCTGGGGCAAGGGAAAATGGGCGCACGTCCGTGGGCTGCGGCCCTGCACATTATGGTATACGTCGGCTTTGTACTGATCAACATCGAGGTGGTGGAAATGGTGGTCGACGGCCTCCTGGGCACCCATCGATTCTTCAAGCCGTATTTGGGTGGACTGTACGATTTCTCCATGTCGGTTTTTGAAGTGCTGGCCGCACTGGTATTGCTGGCATGCGTTGCTTTTATTGTTCGCCGGGTAGCCATGCCCCTTCCGCGTTTGCAGCACCCGGATTTGGCCGGATTTCCCCAGAAAGACGCCCACACCATTCTCGTTACCGAAATCGTCTTGATGGCGGCTTTGTTGACCATGAATGCGGCGGAGGCGGCTTTGCCTGGAGGCACTCCCTATGTCCTCTCGGGCATGTTGGTTGGGCTCTTTTCTTCCGCTTCTGAGGCTACCCTGCACGCCGTGGCCACTGGAGCCTGGTGGTTCCATTGGCTGGGCATTTTGGCCTTCTTGAATTACCTGCCCTATTCCAAGCACTTCCACATTGTCTTGGCCTTCCCCAACACCTTCTACAGCAAATTGACACCCAAAGGCCAACTGGACAACATGGCCAGCGTCACCCAAGAGGTCAAAGCCATGCTGGACCCCTCTTTTGTTCCAGATACCCCGGCTGAACCCGGTCGATTTGGCGCCAAAGACATCACGGACTTGCACTGGGTGAACTTGCTCAATGCCTACACCTGCACGGAATGCGGACGGTGCACCGACGAATGCCCGGCCAACAAAACCGGTAAGAAGCTCAGCCCCCGTCGGATCATGATGGCCACCCGGGACCGTATGGAAACGTACCGTCCGGACGACGGCCTGTCCCTCTTGGACCACGGCATTTCCCGGGAAGAACTGTGGGCTTGCACCACCTGCAATGCGTGCACCGAGGCCTGCCCCATTGGCATTGATCCATTGGACATCATTGTCCAAATGCGCCGCTACATCGTTATGGAAGAATCCGGTGCTCCGCACGGCTTGAATGCGATGATGACCAACTTGGAGAACAACGGGGCTCCCTGGCCGTTTGCACAAGCAGACAAGGCACAGTGGGCCTCTGAAATGAATGCATAATGGCAGACGCTCTGAAAATCAGAACCATGGCGGACTTCGCCGCCGCTGGTGAACAACCCGAAGTGGTGTTTTGGACCGGCTGCGCCGGCAGTTTTGACGACCGCGCCAAGAAAATCACCAAGGCCTTGGCCCGCCTGCTCAACAAGGCCGGCGTTTCCTTTGCCATCTTGGGGTCGGAAGAAGGATGCACCGGAGATCCCGCAAAGCGGGCCGGCAACGAATTCCTTTTCCAAATGCAAGCGATGCAAAACATCGAGGTCCTGAACGCCTACGGTATTCGGTCTTTGGTAACGGCTTGCCCGCACTGCTTCAACACCCTGAAAAACGAATACCCCGCCTTGGGAGGCGACTATTCGGTCAAACACCACACGCAATTCCTTCAAGAACTGCTGGCCTCCGGTCGTTTGAAAGTGGAAGGCGGCAAATTCGAAGGAAAAAAGATTGTGTACCACGACCCCTGCTACTTGGGCCGTGCCAACGGAGAATACGAGGCCCCGCGGGCGGTCTTGGCCGCGCTCGAAGGCGAAATGATGGAAATGAAACGCAGCCGCAAAAACGGGTTGTGCTGCGGCGCCGGGGGTGCCCAAATGTTTAAAGAACCCGAAGCCGGAAACCGAGACATCAACGTTGAACGGACCGAGGAGGCCCTGGCGCTGCAACCCGATGTCATTGCAACGGGCTGTCCTTTCTGCAACACCATGCTGACCGACGGCACCAAGCATTTCCAAAAAGAAGGCACCGTTGAGGTGTTGGACGTCGCTGAACTCATTGCCCGTGCCGACGATCTCGTTTGACGCTCTCCCGGAGGACGCCCGCGTTTGGGTGTATGCCGCAGACCGTACCCTTGCCCCGGACGAAGTCCTTACCGCCCAGCAGTACCTGGCTGCCTTCGTCGCCGACTGGACTTCCCACGGAGACTCCCTCCGGGCTGCTGCCGCCGTCTTTGATAACCGTTTTGTAACCCTCGGTTTGGACCTGCACCATGCCGGTGCATCCGGTTGCAGCATCGACAAATCCGTCCGTGCCATTCAATCCTTGGAATCCGCTTTGAACTGCTCGCTTACCAACCGGCTTTTTGTCTGGGTGGAACAGGCGGGCACTTGGGAAAAATGGACGCTCGGGCAAGTCAAAAAATCGTGGTCATCGGGAGAATGGCCCGCAGATACCACCTTGGCAGATACCTCTGCGCAAACCAAGGGCGCTTGGATGCGCTCCATTCGCGCTTTGCCAGAGAACAGTTGGCTCAGCCGCGTACCGGCTTAGTTCCCTTTTTTAAAGTAGTTTACGCACGCTGCGGCCACAGTTTGATCAGCCGGGAAGGTAAACGGCAGCCGGTGAATCGCATCCAGCGGCACCCAGGAAAATTGCTGGACGTCTTCGTCGCCGTCGGGGAGCGGGGTTCCCCACGGTACAGTCAAAAGCGACGCACACCGGGCATCCGGCAGAACCACCCGGTAGTAATGTACCACCACGTCAACGGAGCCGTCAAAGGCACTGGCAACAGGATGGGGCGAGGTCCAGCGACGCTCGCACACGGCCACTTCTGTCTGCAGCTCTTCGGAAAATTCGCGCTTTAGCGCTTCCGCCTGCGTCTCTCCCGGTTCCATGCCTCCCCCGGGGAATTTGATCAAGGGATGGCCCCGGAACCGTTCGTACGCAACCAATACAGCCCCCTTCCATTCCAGCAAGCCGTACACGCGTTCCACCCAGCGGCGTCCCGGCCCCGGGGTCCACGCCCGAAGCATTTCCCGCTTTCCCGGTGGGCCGGGCCACCGTTGCGGGTGCCAGCTGCTTTGGAGCAAACTTCGGTGAACAGCCCCTTTTGCGCAGTAGGAAACCCACAAGGCCCGAGGGGCTGCGAGGGAATGAAGGCCGTCCCACACTTCGGAGGTCCACAATTCCGGCTGGGACGCGGGTGCAAACGCATCGTACAAAAACAAGCGATATCGGGTGAGGTCGGCCTGGTCTCGGCCCACCATCCAGGATTGGAGGGACTCCCTTACCAAATGAACCCGACCGTCGCGAAGGGCGCGGTTGAGCGCCTCCCGCAGGGAGACGCCCTGAGGATGAGATCGGGCAAAAGCCTCCCAAAAGAGGGCCAAGTCGGACTCGGACAAGGGGTGTGCATCCAAGGACACATAGTTCCACTGGGCGTTGGGGGCGTGAACCGCCATCCATTGCGCCACCAAGGCGGCGTTTAGCCCGGTTCCAAAGCCCATCTCAAAAGCAAAAAACGGAGACGCTTCTGAGGAAGCGATCTCCGTTTGATACAGATTAAAAGCCGGGATCCAACCCGATTCTAAGAAAACATGGTGGCTCTCGCTCAGAGCTCCGCGTCGGCTGTGAAAAGGCACGCCGTGGATCTCCGAAACCCAGGTAAACGAATTATCCGCCGTTTCCAGCAGGGACATCGCCGGGCAGCTTCATTTTTTCGATGCGAGGAATGGGACCTTGGCAGTGCTCTTGGTGGCATCCCACACAAGTCTCAATCAAGGCATTGTAAGCATCGCGCTTCTCGCTTTGGGGGGCCTTGGCCTCTACCAACCGAATGACCTCGTCCATGCGCACCAGGTATTCGGCCGACTTTTCACGAAATACTTCGCCAATTTCTTGGGGCTTGGTGGCTTGGGCGCTTTGCATGTTGGCGTGAATTTCCCGCCAATTCCGCAAAACGTCGGCGTCCCATTCCCCAGCGGCAAACTTGGCTTTTTGGGCTTCGTGGCCGGAAGCCATTGCCCGCATCAGCGCCGCCAACTCGCTGGCCTGGTACATGTCTCCCGCCTCCGCCGCAGAAACCGCCTGGTCTTTTGCGTTTTGCTCGCTGGGCGTGCATGCCCAAACCGCTGTCAAGAACAGTCCGGCTGCCAGAACCCATGCGCGTAGCTTCATGGAACTCATTTTTTGGCGGTAGCCTCAATCGCTACCCCATTGGCCAAGAAGCTGTACTCCACACGCGGCTCGGTGATGCTATCGATGTGGGCTTGGGATTTTCCGGCATCTTGGGCCTTGTGCTTGAGCCAGTCCACGGTCAAGGTGTCTACTTTGACGTACCCGGACACCACCGCTTTCTTGCCCGTAGCGTCCATAGGAACGAAGAAACCGTAGTCTTTGAAGCGAACGGTCAAGTTTTGGCCGTTGCCCATGTCCAAGTCCATCCAACATCCTTTGGTTTGGCAGACCGCGGCAATGGGGGCTTCCAATGTGGTTTCCAATGAATCGCTTGTCTTCAGGGCCGTGAGCAAGGCTTCTGGCGCCAAGGCTCCTTGGGTCTCAATGGTATCTCCAAAGTAAGCAAAGGAACGGCTGTCTGCCGATTCTCCCGAAGGCTGGCAGGCCAGAGCAAACACCGTTGCCAAACCTGCAAAAAGGAACGATTTTTTCATGCTTCAAAGATACAAAAGAACCGCATGGAGTACCTTTGCATTTTCCGGGGAGGCTCAGAACCCCAAGCATGCAACAACCCAGGCACCATGAACATCCAACGCACCGAGCAATCTCGTATTGAATCCATTGATTTTCAAAACCTTGGATTCGGTCAGCATATATCCGACCACACCTTTGACGTGGTTTTCGCGAACAACCAATGGGGCGAAGGCCGCATCAAACCGTACGGAGCCATGCACCACGGACTTGGTTTGCACGCCTTGCACTACGGTCAAGCTGTCTTCGAAGGCATGAAGGCCTACCGCCAAAACGACGGGCATGTAGCCGTGTTTCGTCCGGATGCCAACTGGGCCCGTCTGAACCGCTCCGGATCGCGCTTGTTGATCCCCGAACTCCCCCAGTCCCTCTTTATGGACGGTCTGATGGAACTCCTGCGTCTGGACCAAGCTTGGGTGCCCTCTGGCGCTGAGCAGAGCTTGTACATCCGCCCCTTCCTTTTTGGCTCGTCGGAATTCATTACTGCACGCCCGTCGGAAGAATACACCTTTGCGATCCTGACTGGACCGGTTGGAGCGTACTATGCACAGCCTGTCAAAGTCAAAATCGAAGACCACTTCACCCGGGCTGCTTCCGGCGGCGTCGGCTACACCAAGGCCGCTGGCAACTACGGCGGAGCTTTTTACGCCTCTGCCCAAGCCCAAAAAGAAGGCTTCAACCAAGTGCTTTGGACCGACCACGTTGAACACACCTATCTGGAAGAAGCCGGCACCATGAACGTGGCTTTTGTTCTGGACGGCACCCTGGTCACCCCTGCATTGACAGACCGGATCTTGGCCGGCATCACCCGGGACTCCATTTTGACCCTGGCCCGCTCTTGGGGCATGCCGGTAGAAGAGCGCAAGGTTTCCGTGCGCGAACTGCAGGAACACGCCCAGAAAGGCACGCTTAACGAAGCATTTGGCATGGGAACCGCTGCGGTGGTAAGCCCAATCGATGGAATTGGGTACCAAGGCAAGATGATGGATGTTCCAGCCCCTGCCGACGGAGTTGCCCAACGCGTGAAAAAAGCCCTGTCCGACATCCGCCACGGCCTTGCCGAAGACACCCACGGCTGGATGGTCCGTATTTGACGCTGCCCTAAACTTTTGCCCGCGGGGGCGGTTACTTTCAGAAACACCGTCACTCCCAAAAAATGGCACTTCATTTGGTTACCGGGGCCTCCGGCATGGTCGGAAAAGCCCTGATGCAACAGCTCAAAGATGCAGGGCATGACGTTCGCGTACTCACCACGCGTACTCCGTCGCGTCCGGAACTAGGCATCTACGGCTGGAATCCCGATTTGGGGGAGCTTGACCCTGCCGCTCTGCGCGGCGTTGAGGTGATTTATCACCTTGCCGGCGCAACCGTTTCCAAACCCTGGACGGCCCGGCACCGTGCCGCAATTTTAACCAGCCGGGAGTGGAGCACGTCGCTTTTGGTTTCCGAATTGGGCAAAATTTCCCAAGCAGACCGCCCAAAAACCGTCGTTTGCGCCTCCGCTGTTGGGATTTACCCGAACCAGGCCGCAGGGACTCCCCTGCTGGACGAAAGCCATCCCCCCGGAACGGGATTCCTGGCCGATGTGGTAAGGTCCTGGGAAACGGGGACCGATGCATTCCGCAGTCTGGGCATGCGCACCGTCCAACTTCGAATTGGCATTGTGCTGGGGCACGGAGGCGCCTTGGAAGCCATGCTCCCCGTCTTTCGGATGGGCCTGGGGTCTGCCCTGGGATCTGGAAAGCAATGGATGCCTTGGATCCACGTGGACGACGTTGCCGCTGCCTTTGTATTTGCGGGCAAAACCGAATCCATGGACGGCGTGTACAACACCGTTTCCCCTCACCCCGCTACCAACCGCGATTTTAGCGCCGCATTAGCGCGCGCCCTGAAGCGTCCTTTTTGGTTTCCTGCCCCACCGGCCTGGGTACTGCGATTGGCTTTGGGCGAACGGTCCATTCTTCTTTTGGGAAGTACTCCGGCGTCGGCAAAAAAATTGGAAGAGGCGGGGTTTGCTTTTCGTTTCACCCAATTGGATGCGGCCCTCCATCCGCTCTTTCGCTAAACCCGCGAGCGAGGGAATAAAATTTCAAGCGGCCGTGCTCCAGTAGCTACCAAAAGAGAGGGCCATCTCAGTTGAGATGGCCCTCTTTGGATTTGGAGCAACTCCCCTGCACGCAGCAAGAGCCGTTAATCGTTGCTATTATTTGGCGCGCTTGGCTTTCAATTCAAAGGACAAGGCAATCTCGTCGTTGATGAGTTGGTCTTTGGCCAAGCCGACAATGCCGGATGAGGCAAAGGAAACGCCCCACTGCTTGCGGTCGATTTTGAACTCGGGAGCCGTCAAGGTGGCAGAGGAATCCGTTACGGTTACAGTAGCGGGAAACGAAATGCCTACGGCGCTGTCCTTGATGGTCAGGTTGCCATAAACGGTGCCCATTTCGTACTTGGTTACGGCAAAGGAAGCCGTTGGGTACTTGGCTGCATCAAAAAAGTCGGCACTCGTCAAGTGGCCTACCAATTTGTCTTTGTAGGCTTGCTCCATGGCTGCGTCGGTGCACAAGATGGAAGCCATATCAAACACAAAGGTTCCAGATGCCAATTGGTTGGCGGTGTCCAACGTGAATTCGCCAGAAACCAAGGCAACCGTACCGCCGTGGCCGTAGTCTTTCACAAAAGGCTTGTCGCCTTTCCAGTTGAGGACGGCCGTCGAATCGACGGTGTAAACCGCTTCGGCTGCTTCGGCCACGTCACCGGCTTCGTTTGCGTTGTTGTTGCATGCGGCTCCCAGAACACCCACAAGGGCTAGGACCATCCAAGGCATTTTTTTCATGGTGTTTGATTTAATGTTGTGAGGTACAAAGGTAGGGCAAATTTTTTATTAATGTTGGAACATTGAAAAAACAATGCGCCCTTTCATTTTCATTTATAATATCATTTTACAATCATTTATATTTTATTTAAGTTGCATTATGATATTTTTCTTTTCTTTGTACCCATGCTTCCTGGATTGCCCCCATCCGCAGAACCCGTTATTTGGGAAACCTACCGCATACCCGGCTGGGTGACGATTTTATTGGGCATTTCCTATACCACGGTGAGCCTAATCCTTTGGGGCACCGGCGGGGCCGACATTCTGGACTGGTTCCGCGGCCTTCCCTCGGAGGAAGGACCCATCGCTTTTGGCGTTTGGTGCGGAATTACGGTACTGGAGGGCTTTCTTCTTTTTGGCCTTCTTCGGGCACCCTTTACGTGGGCCATTTCGAACGAGGGCGTGCATCTCCGGTTTGGAATTTGGAGAAACCGACGTATTCCATGGCTGGCGATCAGGCAGTTGGAAGTGATTCACTTGGATCCCTGGGATGCCGGCGGGTACGGCATTAAATACGGCCCCCACGGCTGGACCTACGCCTTCTTTGAAGGAACAGGAATTCGGCTCGACTTTGCAAACCCCAAAAAGAAATCGGTCTGTTTTGCCTTTTTGGATCCCGAATTGGGCCTACAGGCGTTGGAACTGGCCCAACAACACATTCCCGTGGCCGACCCCGGTCAGCGCCTTCTCCCGTCTACTTCCGTATCCCTCCAACCATGAGCAGCAGCCCCAAAAAGCCCTTTGTGGTTCGGTTGGACCCTGCAACGCTTGAAGCCTACTCCCAGTGGGCCAATGAGGAATTTCGGAGCGTAAACGGACAAATGGAATTCATTCTTACCCAGGCCCTGCGCCAAAAAAAAACGCCTTTGTCTAACCCCTCAATTGAACGACCCCATGGTTCTAAAGAAAACCCTGTGGGCCTTCCTGTCGCTGGTCTTCCTGACGGCGTTGGCCCTGTTTAATGTTCACCTGTAAAGCTGGATTTTACCAGCGTTGCATACCGCCCGCCTAAAGCAATCAGCTCTTCGTGGGTGCCCCATTCGGCCAAGCCGCCGTCGGCGATGACGGCGATGCGGTCGGCGTGCGAAATGGTGGCCAATCGGTGGGCCACTACAATCGATGTACGCCCCTTGGTCAAGGCTTCGGTCGCCTTTTGGACCCACCGCTCCGTTTCGGAGTCGATGTTGCTGGTGGCCTCGTCCAATACCAAGACGGGAGGGTCCAACAAAAAGGCCCGCAGGAAGGACAACAATTGGCGTTGCCCGGTGCTCAGGGTGCTTCCCCGTTCTTGGACTTGAAAATCCAATCCACCCGGCAAGGTGCGCAAAAAGTCCGCCAAGCCCATGGATTCTGCAGCGCTCCAAATGCGCTCGTCGTCCATCGGTTCAAACAACGTTACATTGTCGCGCACCGTTCCGGAGAAAAGGAAGACGTCTTGCATAACCAACGCCGCCTGCGAACGCAGCGCCAGCTTGTCCCAGGATTCCAAGGGGACCCCGTCAATCAAAATCTGGCCAGATTGGGGCAAATAATGGCCCAAAAGCAAGCCAATCAAGGTGCTTTTACCTGCACCCGTTGGGCCCACAACGGCCAGCGTTTCCCCTTCTCTGATTTGCAGATTGAACCCTTTTAAAACGGGCTCTTCCGGCCGATAACCAAAAACAACATTCTGAAACTCCACAACTCCCCGGAGTGGCCCCTGGTAGGTGCCGTTTTGCTCCACTTCCTCTGTGGCGTGGATGAGCTTTAAGACGCGTTCTGAAGCGACCATTCCCATTTGGAGGGTATTGAACCGATCGGCCAATTGGCGCAAAGGACGGTACAACATATTGATAAACAATATCATAGCCGTCAAGTCCCCCACCGTGACGCCGGCTTGGGCAGCAGCCTTATACCCCCCATACCACACGGCCAAACCGATGCTCACCGCACTCAACAATTCAATAATGGGCAAAAACAAACTGAAGGACCAGATGCTCCGGATGTTGGCGTCGCGGTGCTTGGCGTTGATGGCCTCAAACCGGGCAGATTCCGCCGCTTCCCGCCCGAAAAGATGGACCAAGGCCATGCCGGTGATGCGCTCTTGGACAAAGGCATTGAGCGCCGCAACTTGGTTCCGAACGTCCGTAAAACTCTCTTTGATGGAGCGTTGAAACCAGCGGGTGGCGATAAACAAAATCGGTATGACGCTCAGCGAAATGACCACCAAAGTGGGGTCAAAAGCCCAAAACAGGGCGGCCAGCAAAACCGCAATTTTGAAGAAGTCCCCAAAAATCACCAGGAGGCCTTCCGAAAAAATATCCGCTATGGTTTCGACGTCGGAAACGGTGCGCGTGACCAGGGTTCCCACCGGGGTTTTATCAAAATACCCCATTTTGAACCGCATAATCCGTCCAAAAAGGGCCAGGCGCATGTCCCGAATCACCCACTGCCCCAGTCGGTTAGTAAGCCGGTAAAAAGACCACTGGAATAAGCTTTCGACCAAGAGGAGTCCAAAGATCCAAAGAATGATGCGGTGCACTTCCCACGGTTCGGTGGCGCCCACCGCCGTGTCCACGGCGTCGCGAATCAGCAGCGGTCGAGCGGTGGAGAGCAATCCGAGCAACACGGTCAGAGCCGTTGCAAAAACAAATGCGTTCCGATAAGGACGCACAAAACGCAGAACCCCTTTTAGGACACTGGCATCAAAGGCCTTCCCGCTCACTGGAGCCATGGACAAAGAGGTTTGTGGGGTACGAGGCCCCGTTAAAAAAAAGACCCTGGGCAGGTGCGCTAGAACCCGATAGGCTCCGATCTCCGCCCTGCAGCAACGACCGAAATTCTTCCTGCGTCCACATGCCTTGTCCCAATTCCACCAGGGTTCCCACCAAGGCGCGAACCATGTTGCGCAAGAACCGGTTGGCCCGGATGTGAAAATGCCATTCGTCCCCGGTCATCACCCAGTAAGCTTCGTAAACGGTGCAAAACGGGGTGGTGTGGTCTGCCTGGGCCTTGGCAAAGGCAGAGAAATCGTGTTCCCCCACCAAAATGGAAGCCGCCAACTGCATGCCATCTGCGTCCAGCGAGCGCTCAACGGACCAGGCGGTGTCCCGGTTGAAGGGGTCTTTGGCGCGGGCAAGGCGGTAGACGTAACTGCGCGAGGTGCACGAAAAACGGGCATGGGCATCGGCGAGAACGGCATCGATCCGGTGAACAGCAATACCCGGCGGAAGCATGCGGTTGAGTTTGTAACGGGCTTGTTCCACCTCTTCCAATGGCTCCGGCACATCAAAATGAGCAACGTAGTTCCTCCCATGCACGCCGGCATCGGTTCGGCCGGCACCCACCGGCAGTTCTTGGCTGCCCAAAACATGCTGAAGGGCGTTTCCCAGCACCCCTTGCACCGTGTCTTGTCCCGGCTGCACCTGCCAACCTGCGAAAGCAGCGCCGTGAAACGAGAGGGTTGCGAAGTACCTTTGGGTTGCCATGGAGACTGCAAAAGTACAACACCTTAGGGTGGCCTTGATTTCCGACACCCACGGGCATTGGGACGAGGCCTTGGCCCGCGCCGTGGATGGAGCAGACGAACTTTGGCATGCCGGCGACCTGGGACCCATGACGGACCACTTGGACGCCTGGGAAACAGCGAAACCCGGTCGAAAAGTGCGGGCCATTACCGGAAACATCGACGGCTACCCATTGACGCGTAGCTATCCGGCTGAACTCGATTTTACCACCGCCGGAGTTCGGGTTTGGATGATCCACATTGGCGGTTACCCCGGACGTTATTCCCCGGGAGTACGAGCAGCATGGCCCCGCATGTTGGCTTCTGGCCCTGTCAACCTCTTTGTTTGTGGCCATTCCCACATTTTGCGGGTCGCCCGAGATCCTTCGACCCAAGCCCTATGTTTGAATCCTGGGGCTGCCGGAATCCACGGTTTTCACCACGTACGCACCCTCCTTCGGTTTGAGTTGTCCGACGGTACCATAAAAAACATGGAAGCCGTAGAGCTTGGTCCCCGGGGAAAATCAGCCCTGGACCCCTCCCTGCCCGACCCTTATTGAGCGCGTTTTCGGAGGAACCATCAAGCGGCCAACGGATAACCGATTACCGGATGCGGTCGGCGGACTTGATGAGGTTTTCGTCGCGCTGGATGGCCCGATTGGCCAGAGCCGCAAAAACGACGGCTGCCAAAGGTGCCATGGTAATCCAAACGCTTTGGGTCATTACCGAGGTGTCTCCGCTCTGCAGGGCCGGGTATAAATAAACCCCTTCCAGGGCGAAAGCGACCAGCATGGCCAGTCGGTTGACCACAAACTGACGCTTGCGGTGTTTGTAGTAGGAAATATTCGCCAAAAACAACCCAACTCCCAGTCCGCCAAGTACGATCTCGGCGGTGTTGGGATCGCCTAAGCCGACGGTAAAAAAAAGCAAGGCACCCAGTGCCATGTACGCTGTTTGGATTCTTTGCCACATGGTGCAAAACTGCAAAAAAAATCGCGAAAGGAGTGGATTTTGTCAGATTTGTTGTACTATTGCCGCGCAAAACCGCCTAAGCGCGGTGGGCCTCAGGCCCTTGTGTTTCTCCTTAATTCTATTTATGCTTCCTGATCTGCAAGGCATGAAATTGCCAGAGCTGAAACAGCTCGGCGAAAATTTGGGTATTCCCAAAGCCAAATACCTCAGCAAACCGCAACTCGTCGCCGCCATCTCGGAACTCGGCGGGGGGTCTCCCGCCGGTACCCCCTCCAAAAATTCCAATGCGACCGCCGCGGACCAGTCATCGCGTTCAACGACAAATGCAACGGCCGCGACAGGCGCACCTGAAGCGGCCCCCAAAGGCAAACGCGGCCGACCTAGCAAATCTGCGGGAACACCCTTCGCGCCTTCAGAAGGCTTGTTTGAAGCATCAATCGGAACCGCTGGGCCCGGGGCAATCGAAGGAGAAAATCCACCAACCGGGTTCGTTGCCCTGGAATCATCGCGCCAAGAACGCCCCAACCGCTGGGAGCGTACACCGCGTGAAGACCGCGGCCCGCGCGAAGACCGAGGCCCGCGCGAAGACCGAGGCCCGCGCGAAGACCGGCCTGCTCGAAACGACCGCGGCCCGCGGGAAGACCGGTGGGAAAGGCGCGACCGTGGCCCTCGCGAGGACCGTGGACCGCGTGAAGACCGCGGACCGCGCGAAGACCGCCCAATGAACAACGACCGCGGCCCCCGCGAAGAGCGTGCCCCGCGCGAAGAACGCAAGCGCTTTGAATTCGAAGCCAACATCCCCACCGAAGGTGTTTTCGAACAAATGCCTGAAGGATTTGGCTTTTTGCGCTCGTCGGACTACAACTACTTGAACTCTCCGGACGACGTATATGTTACCTCCCAGCAGATCAAGCAATTCGGACTCAAAACCGGCGACACCGTGCGCGGTGAAGTCCGTGCACCCCGCGAAGGAGACAAATACTTCCCCTTGGTCAAAGTCCTGATGATCAACGGCCGGGATCCGGACTTTATCCGGGACCGGGTGGCCTTTGAACACCTGACCCCCCTCTTTCCGGAAGAAAAATTCAACCTCACCGGGCGCAAAAGCACCCTCAGCACCCGCGTCATCGACCTCTTTTCCCCCATCGGAAAGGGCCAGCGCGGCCTGATTGTGGCGCAGCCCAAAACCGGCAAAACCACCCTTCTCAAGGAAGTGGCCAACGCCATTGCAGCGAACCACCCCGAGGCCTACATGATCATTTTGTTGGTCGACGAACGTCCGGAAGAAGTAACGGATATGGCGCGCTCCGTCAATGCGGAAGTAGTCGCTTCCACCTTCGACGAGCCCGCAGAACGCCACGTGCGGGTAGCC
>JACCDW011487867.1_pt1 | contig 20829 bp, 19 predicted proteins | sample 7449781 | NCBI WGS metagenome assembly JACCDW01 (sample SAMN15323449, study PRJNA562643) | freshwater metagenome | isolation source: river surface water | place: USA:Blue River Watershed | collected 2017-08-18
AACCGAGGCCGATAACATCAAGTTTGATGGCCTGTCGCGGGTCTCGCATGTGACCGATGCTACCGACTGGCGCGTGGAGTATCCGTTTGTGGTGCTCACTCCCGATACCGAAGCCGAGATTCCGGCGCTGGTGAAAGGCTGTATCGAGCTGGGTCTCACGATTATTCCGCGAGGCGGCGGTACGGGCTATACCGGTGGTGCCGTGCCCCTTACGGCCCGATCTGCGGTGATCAACACCGAAAAACTTGAAACTCTCGGTGCGGTAGAGCGCGTTACGCTACCTGGAGTTGCAGAGCCGGTGGCCACAGTATTTAGCGGTGCCGGCGTGGTGACACGTCGTGTGTCCGATGCTGCCGATGCTGCGGGCTTGGTCTTTGCAGTAGACCCCACCTCGGCCGATGCCTCATGCATCGGAGGCAACATCGCCATGAATGCAGGTGGGAAAAAGGCGGTGTTGTGGGGGACTGCCATCGACAACCTCGCCTGGTGGCGCATGGTGGATCCCGAGGGCAACTGGCTCGAGGTCACCCGAGTGGGCCACAATATGGGCAAGATTCACGATGCGCCCTGGGCAGAATTTGAACTGGCCTGGTACGCACCCAATCAGTTTGTGCCGGGGGCTGCAGGCGGCGCCTCAGCATCCGGCAATCCTGCCGGGACCATGCGCGGTGAGCCGATTCGCAGGCAGACCGTAAAACTCGAAGGCTGGCGCTTCAGACGACTCGGGCTGGGCAAAGACGTAACCGACAAAGTGCTTGGCGGCCTTCCGGGCATTCAGAAAGAGGGCTGCGATGGGCTGATCACCAGCAGCCGTTGGGTCTTGCATCGCATGCCCAGGCACATTCGAACCGTCTGCCTTGAATTTTTTGGCAATGCCCAAGAAGCGGTGCCCTCGATTGTCGAAATCAAAAATTATCTGGATCAGAAGCCTGGCGGTGCGCTCTTGGCAGGCCTGGAGCATCTCGATGAGCGGTATTTACGTGCCGTGGGCTATACCACCAAGAGTAAGCGCGGTTCGCTTCCCAAGATGGTGCTGATTGGCGACATCGTGGGCGACGATGATCAGGCCGTAGCCAAGGCCTCCTCCGAGGTGATCCGATTGGCCAATGGCCATGCGGGCGAAGGCTTTGTGGCCATTTCGCCCGAGGCCCGCAAGGCCTTCTGGTCAGAGCGCGCCAGAACGGCAGCAATTGCCCGGCACACCAACGCCTTCAAGATCAATGAAGACGTGGTGATTCCGCTCGAGCGCATGGGCGAGTACACCAATGCGATCGAGCACATCAATATCGAACTCTCGATCGGCAACAAACTGAAAACCGTTGCCGCATTTCGTGAGCTTTTGGCCAGCCCATGGCCAGCCAATCACCTGCATCAGACCGACATCACCAGCGACCAGACGCTTGAAGACGATCTTCAGCGTCGTATTGAGCTGGCCAACGCACTCTTTGATCGTGTGACCGGCCGCTGGTCATTTTTGCTGAGCCATCTTTACGACGGGATCGCGCAGATCCAGCCCCAGCTTATGGAGCAAGGGTTTGATCTGTCATCTGCTGCGCTTGCAGAGCGTTTGGCCAAACACCGCGAGGCTCGTGTAGTGGATCTCGTGCAAGAGCATCAGATTCGCGTGTCGTGGAAGCGCGAGTTGCGAGAGCCACTAAGGGGTATTTTCGGTGGCGCTGCATTTGCGCCTCTCATGGAAAAAATCGAAGCCACACATCAGTCGGTCTTGCGTTCTCGCGTGTTTGTGGCGTTGCATATGCACGCGGGTGATGGCAATGTGCACACCAACATACCGGTGAATTCCGATGACTACGACATGCTGCAAGAGGCCCACCGTGCCGTGGCCCGCATCATGGACATTGCCAAGTCACTCGATGGCGTGATTTCCGGCGAGCATGGCATTGGCATCACCAAGATGGATTTTCTCTCCGAGGGCGAACTTAAAGCCTTCGAGGATTACAAGAACACCGTTGATCCCAAGCATCACTTCAACGCCGGCAAGCTGCTGCGTGGCGGCAATTTAGAGAACGCGTATACACCTTCCTTTGGGCTGATGGGGGCTGAGAGCCTGATCATGCAGCAGTCCGACATCGGTTCGATCGCGGATTCGTTTGCGAACTGCCTGCGTTGCGGCAAGTGCAAGCCCGTCTGCGCAACCCATGTGCCCCGCGCGAATCTTCTCTACTCACCGCGCAACAAGATCCTGGCTACGTCCTTGTTGATTGAGGCGTTCTTGTACGAAGAACAGACCCGCCGTGGTGTCTCGATCAAGCATTGGGAAGAGTTCAGCGATGTGGCCGACCATTGCACGGTCTGCCATAAGTGTTTGACCCCCTGTCCGGTAGATATCGATTTTGGCGATGTCTCCATGAATATGCGCAACTTATTGCGCAAGATGGGCAAGAAGAAGTTCAATCCGGGAACGGCGGCGTCAATGCTGTTTTTAAATGCCACCAATCCCCAGACCATCAATCTCTTGCGCACCGGCATGATCGAGTGGGGCTACAAGGCCCAGCGAATCGCCAACGATGTGCTGAAAAAATTCGCCAAGGCGCAAACGGCCAAGCCCCCGGCAACACTCGGTAAGCCGCCGATGCGCGAGCAGGTGATTCATTTCATCAACAAGAAAATGCCGGGCAATCTGCCCAAAAAGACCGCTCGGGCGCTGCTCGACATTGAAGATGCGAACTACGTGCCGATCATTCGCAACCCTGGCACGACCAGTGTCGATAGCGAAGCCGTGTTTTATTTTCCGGGCTGTGGCTCCGAGCGGCTGTTCTCGCAGGTGGGCTTGGCCACCCAGGCTATGCTCTGGCATGTCGGTGTTCAGACCGTGTTGCCCCCGGGCTACCTCTGCTGCGGCTACCCGCAGCGGGGTGCGGGTCAGTTTGATAAAGCGGAAAAGATCATCACCGATAACCGTGTGCTCTTTCATCGCGTAGCCAATACGCTGAACTATCTTGATATCAAAACGGTGGTGGTGTCCTGTGGCACCTGCTACGACCAGCTTGCAGGCTATGAGTTTGAAAAGATTTTCCCGGGCTGCCGCATTGTCGACATCCATGAATTCTTGATGGAAAAGGGCATCCGGTTAGACGATGTCACTGGCGTGCGCTACATGTACCACGACCCATGCCACAGCCCCATGAAACAGCATCAGCCGTTAAAGGTAGTCAATACGCTGATGAACAGCGAACTCAACGGCAAGATCCAAAAGAACGATCGATGCTGCGGTGAGTCGGGTACCTTGGCTGTGTCGCGACCTGATGTCTCGACCCAGGTGCGTTTCCGAAAAGAAGAGGAAATGCAGAAGGGTGCATCGAAGCTGCGTCAGGAGTCGGGCAGTGATACGACGGTAAAAATCCTTACCGCCTGCCCCTCGTGCCTGCAGGGCCTGAGCCGCTATTCAGAGGATGTGTCTGTTGATGCCGATTACATCGTGGTGGAATTGGCCAAGCACATCCTTGGCGATGAGTGGCTTCAGGGCTACGTGTCCGCGGCCAATGCGGGCGGCATTGAGCGCGTTCTCGTCTAACTTTTACAGCATTCTTGGTTGTGGCCGGCCTAGCGCCGGTGCCCGCTCGCAAAAACCGAGGGCATAAATCAGCCCTCGAAGTTTTTGCTTGTCGGATCCCCGACGCTCTCCGGCCCTAGATTCAAAGGGAGAGCGCCGGTCTCTATTGAACGCGTTTGGCCGGAAACACGATCGAGAAGCAGCTTCCCTTTCCGACCTCGCTATCGATCACCAGTTGCGCCTGATGCCGCGTGGCCACGTGCTTCACGATTGCAAGGCCCAGTCCTGTGCCACCGGTCTCGCGCGAGCGGCTGCGGTCCACACGATAAAAGCGTTCCGTCAAGCGTGGCAGGTGCTGCGCCTCAATTCCCGGCCCAGTATCGGTCACTGCGAACACGCCACAGCCCTCAGAGTTGATCGACCAGCCTAGCGTGATCGTGCCTTTTGCGGGCGTATAGCGCACGGCGTTGCTGACCAGGTTTGAAAATGCGCTGGCTAATTCATCCTCTGCGCCACGCAGCGACTCGGTCGCATTGACTTGCACCTCAATGCGGTGCTGGTCGCGGCTCATGTTCCGCGCATCATTGGCAAGCCGCTCCAGCATGGCGGCCACATCAATCCGGTCTTCCTGGGCGGGAGCGCTGGTGGACTCCAGCTTGGAGAGCACCAACAGATCCTCCACAATGTTTTGCATACGGTGGGCCTGCGAGTGCATCAGCCCAAGGTAATGATTCCGCTGTTCTTCGGTCACAGGCATTTCACGCAATGTTTCCAAAAACCCTGACAGCACGGTCAGCGGTGTTTTGAGCTCATGCGAGACATTGGCCACAAAATCACGCCTCGTGGTTTCCAGCCGATCGAGCTGAGTGATGTCCCGTGTCATCAGCAGCCGCTGACGGGTGCCGTAAGGGATCAACTGGACCTGCAGCACGCGCTTTGAGTCACGCACCCCACGCAACACGATCGATCGGTCCCAGTCACTACCGTTTAGGTAGCTCACAAAATCAGGGTGCCGCACGATATTGATCAGGTTGCGGCCCGCATCTTTCTCGTTGCGAATGCCCAGCTGATCCTCGGCCTGCTCGTTGGCGTAGATGATCTGGTTGTCTTCATCCAGCGTCACTACGCCATCGGGCATGGCCTCGGTGGCGCTTCGAAAATCCTTCAGTGTCTCGGCCAGCTGCTGCCGCTGGTGCTCCCCAGATTTCGCTAGCCGGTAGATTTTGGAATACAGAAGATCCCAGGCGCCCGAGCCGTGGGGCACGTTATCCAGCCGGAAATCCTCCAGCCAGCGCATGGTTTTTTGCAGGTAGTAGAGCTGGTAGACCACCCAGCTGCCCAGCAGCAGCACAGCCAGGATCCAGCCGCTTTGGGGCTCTCCAATGGCTCCAAAGAACCACGACAAGGCAGCAATGCCTAGAAGGTAAACACTGATGCGAATCCAAAAACCGGCCATGGCCGGAATTATCACCCGCTGAAGCGGTACCCGCTTCCTCGAACGGTCTCCACCAGGCGGTCGTGTCCGGTGGGCTCCAGGGCCTTGCGCAGACGGCGAATGTGGACATCCACCGTCCGTTCTTCCACAAAAACGTGATCCCCCCAGACCTGATCCAGCAGCTGGGTGCGGCTATGGACTCGCTCGGGGTGGGTCATGAAAAAGTGCAGCAGCCGGAATTCGGTGGGCCCCAAGTCGATCGCTACGTCGTTGCCGTCGACAGCCCCCCACAGCCGGTGTGTGACGGGATCAAGCCGTAAGCCGCCCAGGCTTACCGTGTCATTGGTGAGCTGGGGCGCCCGCCGCCGCATGACCGCTTTGATTCGGGCCATCAGCTCCTTGGGCGAAAACGGTTTGGTGATGTAGTCGTCGGCCCCGGTTTCCAAGCCCTCAACCTTATCGGCCTCGTCGGTGCGGGCCGTCAACATGATGATGGGCACATCGCGCGTGCGGTCTTCGGAGCGCAGTTTTTTGGCCAGCCTCACCCCAGAGAGACCGGGAAGCATCCAATCCAAAAGAACCAAGTCGGGAACCTCGGTGCCGATCATGGCGATGGCCGCCTCGGCATCGTGGGCCACCATGACCCGGTGTCCTGCAAAGCCAAGATTGACCGACAGCAGTTCGGCAATCGCCGGTTCATCTTCCACTACGAGAATAGTGCTTTGCATGCGTTTGAGCCCAAATTACGGTAAAAAGTGTAGTCCAGCAATATGACGAACAGGTGACATTGAATGACAACTCCCTCCAGTCTGACGGTACACGTCAAATCCAAGGTGCTCGAGGTCGGCTACGACAACGGGGCGGAGTACCGCATCCCGTTTGAGCTCATGCGCGTCTATTCCCCTTCGGCCGAGGTGATGGGGCATGGGCCTGGCCAGGAGACCCTGCAGGTCGGTAAAAAACACGTGATCATCGAAACCCTTGAGCCTGTGGGCCACTATGCGGTGAAGCCCAAGTTCAGCGATGGCCACGAGTCTGGGATTTTTTCCTGGGATTACATCAAGTGGCTCGGTGAAAACCAAGACGCCCTCTGGGCAGACTACCTTGCCCGCCTGACCCAGGCCGGCGCCTCCCGCGAGCCTGACCTCGCAGCTATGGCTGAAAGCCAAGGCGGGGGCTGCGGAAAACCGGGCTGCGGATCCGGTGGCTGTGGAAGTCACTAGAATCAACCCATGAACGACACCACCCATTTCGGATTTGAAGAGGTCCCCACCGGGGAAAAGGCCAAGCGCGTTGCCCGGGTGTTCGACTCGGTCGCCGCCCGCTACGACATCATGAACGATGTCATGTCGGCAGGCCTGCATCGCGTCTGGAAGGCCATGACCATCTCCCAAGCCAACGTAAGGCCAGGCCAGCGGGTCTTGGATGTGGCCAGCGGTACGGGCGACCTGGCGCTCGCTTTCGCCAAGAAAGTGGGCCCCCACGGCAAGGTGGTGATGACCGATATCAATGGCCAGATGCTCAGCCGTGGCCGCAATCGACTTATCGATGCCGGCTACCCCACCGAGGCCGTGGTCTGCGATGCCGAGCACCTTCCTTTTCCAGAGGCTGAGTTCGATCTGGTGACTGTGGCCTTTGGCCTGCGCAACATGACCGACAAGCTGGCTGCCCTGAAACAAATGCACCGGGTATTGAAACCTGGCGGCAAGCTGATGGTCTTAGAGTTCTCGAAAGTGGCGCCGCCGCTTGAAAAAGCCTACGACCTGTATTCGTTTAAGGTCCTGCCCTGGCTTGGTAAGCGCATCGCCAACGACGAGGAGAGTTACCGGTATCTGGCCGAATCGATCCGTATGCACCCGGGCCCTGAAGAACTTGCCCAAATGTTGCGGGATGCAGGCTTTGATGTCGTAAGGTTTTCCACTATGACCGCGGGGGTCGTGGCCCTGCACCAGGCAATCAAGATTTAATATTTGAAGATCGTTTTTCAGGAGACAGCAGCGTGATGAAGACCAAATGGTTGGCCGTTTTAGCAGCGGGTTTTCTGGCCGGAGCCCCCATCATTGAAGCCGAAGCCAAGCGCCTTGGCGGCGGTGGCAACATCGGCCGGATGGCGCCTTCCCAAGGTGCCAAGCCGGGTGTTCCGGCAAAACCGGCGCAGCCTCAGTCCCAGCCGCAGACCGCGCCCGCTGGCCAACAGGCCGCCACCCCGGCCGCAGCAAATGCCGGCGCTGCCGCGCAGACCGCCCGCGGCTCCTGGATGGGCCCCCTGGCTGGTATCGCAGCCGGCCTGGGTCTGGCCGCACTGGCCTCTTACCTCGGTCTGGGCGAAGAGCTCATGAGCCTGATGCTCATTCTTCTTGCTGTGATGGCTGTATTTGTCCTGTTCCGCGTGTTCTCTGCCCGCCGCACTGCTCAGGCAGGCGGCTACGGTCAGCCGGCAATGGCCCGTTCGGGCTATGGTGGCAATGAGCTGGGTGCAGAAGCCCGCCCTGGCAACGTTCAGTGGCCCGCACAGACCATGGGCTCTGGCGGTGCATCCGCAGCGCCTGTGTCCATGCCCGCAGAAACTACTGTCTCTGACCAGGAAGTCCAGCAGTTCCTGAAGGTTGCCCGTGAGCAGTTCACCAAGCTGCAATCCATTTGGGATTCGGGCGACATTCATGCCTTGGCTGAATTCTGCACCCCTGACATGACCCGCGAACTCTCGCATCAGATCGCTGCTCGTAAAGGTGCCTCCAACGTCACCCAGGTCGTGAATCTTGATGCCGAGTGGCTGGGCATGTCCGACAGCACTGACGACTACGGCAAGCCGGTGGAAGAGGTCCAGATTCGTTTCAGCGGATTGATTCGCGAAAGCGCGGAAGCCGCCGCAGAAGACTTCGATGAAGTCTGGACACTGCACCGTACAAAAGGTGGTGACTCCGGCTGGATGTTGGCAGGAATCACCCAGGTCGGTTGATCACATCAACAGCATGATCAAAGGCCCCAGATTGGGGCCTTTGATTTTCAACCCATGATGAACAACTTTATTTCAGCCCTGAACTGGGGCATCGCAAAAGACGAGGTCTTGCACCAGGCCCTCAAAGGCCTGGCCGGCAAACGCGTGCGTATCGTGTTCCCTGTAGGCGGTCATGTCGATTGGGAAATCGAGGCCGATGGATTGTTAAAAGAGCTTGGCCTACAGACCAAGCATTCCGTCTCGAGCACCGCAGGTGTTGCAGCCGCTTTAAGAGAACCCGATGTCACCATCATCATTCAATCCGACATCACCAAGGGCCTGCGCATCGAGGGCGATGCCATCGTGGCAGAAAAACTCGGGCCCTTGGTCAAACTCATGAAAGACCGCTTTTCCCCGTGGGAGCGCTTCTGGAACGAGTCACCTGCGGGTTTACTGGCCAAACAAGTGGCCGATTACGCCATCCACGAGTCCAATGTGGTGGTGAGCCGCACGCAGGCCGACGAGCAGCAGGCGCTGCTGCGTCAGCTTAACGATGCCTTGGATCGTTTGGAAAAGCGTGTCGAGGCCCTAGAGCGCTCGACTGCGTAATCAGCGTGCAGGCACGAGGGTGCGGTAGAGCACCCAGCTGGTGTGGCCTACCAGCGCAGCCGTAATGATCAGCAACGGCACGAAGAACACGAGGCTTACGCCGATCATCACCGCAATGGAGACGGCCCAGGCAAACATGAGCCCGGGGTTATTCCAAAGCGCCTTGGCACTTGTGCCAATCGCTTCCATCGTGTCGCAGCCGCGATCAAGCAGCATCGGCATCGAAATGACTGAAATCGCAAAGACCAGGCTCGCAAACACAAACCCAACCCCGCTCCACACGAGCAGAAATTCAATGTTGTCCAGCGAAATGATCTGAGTGATCATGTCTTTGAGCTCTGGGTAGTTGTGCGCGCCAAAGAGCGCGAAGAGCACGACCGAGACCCGTGCCCAGACGATCATGAAAAAGGTCAGGATCGCGGCAAAAAAAGCGATGGATTTCCAGTTACGGGCCCAGCTCATAGTGCTCGCCGCCAGATTCGGAACGTAGCCGCGGTCTTTTTGCCTTGAAATGTCATAGATGCCGCAGCACAAAAATGGGCCCAGCAAGAAAAATCCGGCCGTAAGCCCCATCGTCATCTGCCAGAGGTTCTGATACACCATCTGGATGGCGTATTCCATGGCCACAAAAAGCAGGCCGTAGACACAGCCCTTAAAACTGGTTGCCCGCATTTCGGCCCAGCCTTTGGCGATCAAGCCAAAAATGGCCGACGCTGGCATGGGCTGAACAACCGACAGTGTCGCTGCTGACATGCGCTCCCCCTCGCATTAAATGAGTCGTAAACCACGTTGCGCCTTTATTTTTAACGATGGCGCTGAACGGGCTCCAAGTATTACGCGATTTATTGAGATTTTACGATTTTGCAACGCAAAAAATGACGTATTGTTGAAATGAAGCAAACGCAGCCAGCGGCATATCCGATAGCTGCCAACCCAATGACAAAACACAGACCCGCTATGAAAGTGCTGCCCACCGCATCATCGTCGGGATTGCCGGTCCCAAACTACCTCCGCGCGCATTATTGGTGGGCCTATGTCCACCCCAAAGCGGTTCGCTTTTTTGAGCGTCAGTGGCTGGTGAACTTAATTCTCTGGGGCAATTACAACCGGCTGCGCGATGCTGCGCTGTCGGCGTTTGGTCCCGTTGCTCGCGGCAAGACGCTTCAGGTGGCGTGCGCATATGGCGATCTCACCCCAACGCTGGTGAGCCGCATGGCGCCGGAGAGCACGCTGGATGTGGTGGATATTCTTCCCGTCCAACTTGGCAATTTGGCGACTAAACTTAGGCCCAGTGAGCGCATAAAGCTCCACTGCATGGATTCCATGGCGCTGACATTCGCTGACAGGTCGTTTGATCAGGTGCTGCTTTTTTTCTTGTTGCACGAGCAGCCTGCTGAAGTGCGACACCAGACCGTTCATGAGGCCATTCGGGTCTTAAAACCCGGCGGGACGCTGATCGTGATGGATTATTCTCGGCCCTCCCGGTTTAATCCGTTTCGGTTTTTGTGGAAGCCCGTGCTAAGGGTGCTCGAACCCTTTGCCAATGATTTGTTCGATAAGGGTATCGCCCATTGGATTCCTGTGGGTGCAGACCTTAGTGAAGCGTCGCGACAGGATTTTTTTGGCGGCGTCTACCAGCTGCTTACATTTCGGCGTAGGGTTTAATCTGCGCTACAGAATACGAAGCGCTTGTCGAGTTGATATTTCATTAAAAAACTTACTGCCAGGCCAATTGCCCCTCCGATGTAGCGTAGGGCCTCGCTATCGAAGGCAAGGTGAAAGGCGTATTCGCATCCCCAGAACACGGCAACCGTGAAAACGCTGACAAATGAGTACATCAAAAAAGTAGACAGGTTGTGTTGGTGGCTTCGGGTAACAAAGCAAAATATGAAGTGTTTGTCTGCAAGGTATTTCAGCGGAAGCACCAACGCTGTGGCGATCGTGATTGAGAGCTCAACTGCATAGGCATTTGCATAGATCAGTAAAAATAAAAATTGCAGCAAAAGATTGGTTAAGGAGGCCGTTACGGCGATAGCCGTGTAACGGATTGCAATGTCGTTGCGACTCACGCGATGCTCCAGCGTAATCGCCTGTTCGTTGCTTTCAGCTTAGGGGGGGATTGAATGCTCAAAGCAGGTGCCCTGTTTTCACAAAGATAGTGCAACCTTCCTTGCTAAACGGTTGATGTTGGCTCATGTGTGGACTTCTGATCCACGACCCTTTTGGGTACGTGCCGTGCTCATCTTCAAAAACGCCGCTCACCACAAAAATCTCTTCACCGCCGAAGTGCCGATGGGGATTGAAATATGTCTTTGGCGCCCAGCGGACCAGAGTCGAACCCGTTCCTTGTCGCATCAACGGCATCACGTGAAGGCCCGGCACCAGCCCTTGCAACCAGTCGGCAGTAGTGGTGTCTACGATTTCACGTTCTGTTTGCTCTGGCCCAAGGTGCCGTAGCTTCACAAACAGTGTGCAGCCCGTGGCGCTAAATGGCGCGTGGGCAGAGCCTGGGGGGTTCATGATGTACGTGCCCGCAGGGTAGTCTCCGGATTCGTCACTGAACACGCCATCCAGCACAAAAATTTCTTCGCCTAGATCATGCGTGTGTATCGAAAATCGGGCGCCCGCCTCGTAATGCACGACAGATGTTGCACGGGCCACTTCGCCGCCTTGGCGCTCAAGTAGCCGCCGCCTTACACCGGACTCTGGGCTATCTACCCAGGGCAGATCATGGTGGTTGAGCACCACACGGTCGTTGAAGTTCGAGTGCAGATCCACTGGCATTTGCATGTAGCTCATCTCGGGTTCGTTTGCGTATTCGATGACCGATGTTAAACCCCGGCCGAGAGCGCATTCATTGTAGGTGGTGGCTCGGGGCGGAATCGAACCACCGACACAAGGATTTTCAGTCCTCTGCTCTACCAACTGAGCTACCGAGCCACATGTGGCACGAGAGTCTTCGTGCCGAAAGTCAGGCCGAAAGTATAGCCTAGCCGCCGTGACTTGCCATTTGCCCCGCTCCCGGGCGATCCTTTAGCCCCTATGGCAACGAAACCCACATCTCACGCGGCATATCCGATTGCGGTCATCGGCGGGGGCGTCATGGGTGCGCTGACCAGCCTAGTTGCCGCCCATCAGGGCTACAACGTGCTCTGGCTCGGCCCTGAAGAGCGCGGCCGAACGGATGGCGCCGACGCACGTAACTATGCGCTCGCGCCCTTAACGGTGGATCTGCTGAAGCGCGTAGGCGCCTGGAGCGCAGTCGAGCCGCACACGTGTGCCGTGTCGCGCATGGAGGTCTTCTCAGGAGATGCCCGCATCGATTTAAGCGCGACCGATGCGGGCGCAGATTTTCTCTCCATGATGGTGCTTCATCGCGACCTGTTGCAGGCGCTTGAGACAGCAGTCCAGTTTCGTCCCACCATCCAACGGATTCACGCTCGGCCCGATCGGCTTCAGGCCGAGCCGGCTGCAGCGACCGTGTCAGCCCAGGGAAAAGATTACTCGGTGCAGCTGATCGTTGGCGCAGACGGTGTGCGATCGTGGGTGCGTGCCCAAAGCGGCATTCTCTGGGGTCAGCGCGATTATGGTCAGCAGGGTGTGGTCGCCACGTTAACGTCGGAACATCCGCACGGCGGTGTAGCCACGCAATGGTTTGATCGCGGCGATATTCTGGCGCTGCTGCCATTGCGTGATCCTCATCAGGTGTCCATGGTCTGGAGCACAGGAAGAGCCAACCCCACATCAAGCGAAGCGATAGAGGAATTCATCGGCCAAATCCAAGAACGCTCCCAAGGCCGTTTCGGACAGATCACGCTTATCGATCAGCCGGCCGCGGCCCCGCTTCGCATGCTCGTCACCGACTCACAATCGGCCCTGCGATCCTGCCTGTTAGGCGATGCTGCGCATACGGTGCACCCCTTGGCTGGCTACGGCCTAAACCTTGGTGTGCAAGATCTGATGTCGCTTGAAGAATTGCTTAAAGAAGCCACATCCGATCCCGGGGCTTCGTCGGTGCTTGCAGCGTACGATAAGGCTCGTCGTCTGCGAGTGAAACGTGTTCAGTGGGGGCTGGATCTGTTGCAGCGTACTGTCACGGCATCGCACCCGACATTTTCGCGATTACGTGGCTGGGGCATGAAGCTTGTGGGCGATATCGGGCCGCTTCGGCAATTCTTGATTCGCCAGGCGATCTCGCCGCAATAGCCCCCCCTTTTTACGGAGATTGGTTTGAAGAAATTTCTACGACCCCTGGCAGTGCTCTGCCTGTTTGCGATAGCGCCGTTGGTGTCTGCCGCACCGGAAAAAACATCGCCGGCCACCGAATCAGCTGTGAAGGCGGCGGTCGAGGGCTGGCTGAAGGGCCGTTTCAAAGTCGACAGCGTGCTCAAGACTCCAATGCCCGGCATTGTGGAAGTCCGTATCGGCACGGATCTGCTCTATGCCGATGAGAAAGCGACCTTCGCGATCGTAGAAGGCCAGATGGTGAACCTTAAAACGGGAGAAAACATCACCGCCAATCGCTTGGAAGAAATCAATGTGATTGATTTTGCAAAGCTGCCACGTGATTTGGCATTAAAGACCGTTAAAGGCAATGGCAAGCGTGTGATCGCGGTATTCGAAGACCCGTACTGCAGCTTCTGCCGCACGTATCGCAAAACATTGCTCGATCTGAACAATGTCACCATCTATACCTATTTCTTCCCTATTTTGCGTGCCGAGTCGGAGGCGGTAGCGCGTAATGCATGGTGTGCAAAAAATCGTGAAGAAGCCTGGAACGATTGGATGTTGTTTGGTAAAGAGCCACCCAAAGCGGGCGCGAACTGTAACTTTCAGACAGCAAAAATCGTAGAGCTTGGTAAGTCACTCGGGGTGTCGGGCACGCCCACCACCTTTTTTGCGAACGGCAAACGCGCAAGTGGTGCGATTCCCAAAGATCGTCTTGAAAAAGCGTTAGACGAGGTTAAGACACCGTGATCTCGTGCGTGACAGCGCGCTTCGACAGGCTCTCTAGACGCTTAGGGATTGGGTAACAACACAAACATCTGACCTTCACTGCGCATGCGGCCGGCCACGTCGCCAGCCTCATTCCCTGTGCCAAAGAAAATGTCGCTGCGATGGGGACCGAGAATGGCGCTCCCCGTGTCTTGCGCAATCATCAGCTGCTGAAAGGGTTGCCCTGGATCCCGAGGTGCTGCGCCTACGTTAGGCACACGCGTCGATAAAAATACAAGACTGCCGGGCATCACATAGCGCGGGTCCACGGCCACCGAACGTCGTGGCGTAAGGGGTAGCCCCATCGAGCCAAGTGGGCCAAGATTTGATTTGAGATTTCCAATTTCTTTAAAGAACACCACACTTGGGTTTTGATGCAGCACTTCATCGCGTCGGTGGGGGTTGGCAGCCATCCACCGTTTGATGGATTGCATGGATGCATCGTTCAGTTTGAGTTCTCCTTTGTCGATCAGGTAACGCCCAATCGATCGGTACGGATAACCGTTTTGTTCGGCATAGCCCACACGCACCGCTTCTCCGTTGGGCAACACCACTCGCCCAGAGCCTTGAACCTGCAGGAAGAAGGCCTCCACGGCATCATCCACCCACAGAAGCTCGTGCCCGGCGAGCAGGCCCTTTTTCTCAATTTCTTCACGTGTCGGATACGGCACAACGCGATTGCCCTCTAATCGGCCCCGCAGCCGAAGCGCTTTGATCTCAGGGTAGATCGATGACAAATCCACGTTCACCAGATCCTTTGGGGTTCGGTAAAGCGGAATCTGAAAGGCTCCTTCGCGCACCCGCGACCCCCTGAGCAGCGGCTCGTAGTACCCGGTGACCGTGGCCGATCGCGTGCCTTTGGCATCGGTGATCTCGTGGGGTGTAAACCAAGTCTCCACAAACTGCCGAACGGCGGATGCGTCGCCCCCCGAGACCTGTTCCGATGCTTTGCAGACTTTTGCCCAACCGGTGATCCGCTGCCGCATCACCGAGCAGTTGCTCATCAGCGCGGGCCAGAAGTCATGAAGGCCATCACTCGACCAGCCGGGCAGCTCATGAAATCCAATCGGCCGGATTTTGGCCTGGGGGCCGACTGCCCATGCGGTACTGGACAGAAGCAGACTTGTACTAACAAGAAGCCAAGTTAAAAACTGCCCCAGATGTCGCCCGATGGATCGCATCGTGAATCGCGCGGATTCGACCCCCTGGGCCAGCCCGGTTTTCTTCATGATGGGGCCTCTAGAATTCAAAATTTCAGGGCGTACGATTGACATCATGTGGGTCATATTTTTGGAAGCCGGCATAGCGCTGGCGCTCTTTCTGTTCATCATCTGGTGGACCATGCGGGGCAAGCGCTGATCTAGAATGCCCGCATGAGCACATCAACCACCTATCGTATTGCTCCAAGCATTCTGTCGGCCGATTTTGCCCGATTGGGCCAAGAAGTCAGCCAGGTGGAGGCCGCCGGAGCCGACTTTATTCATTTCGACGTGATGGATAACCATTACGTTCCCAACCTCACCAGCCGTCCGATGGTCTGCAAGGCCATTCGGCCCCACGTAAAAATACCCATCGATGTGCATCTTATGGTCTCGCCTGTTGATGCCCTGGTGGTTGATTTTGCCAAGGCTGGCGCCAACCTGATCACGTTTCACCCCGAAGCCTCGCCCCATGTGGATCGCACACTGCAGCTGATCCGTGACCAGGGCTGTAAGGCGGGCATCGTATTGAATCCGGGCACCCCTGTCGAACACCTTGATTGGGTCATGGACAAGCTCGATATCGTGTTGTTGATGTCGGTGAACCCTGGGTTTGGTGGCCAATCCTTCATCGGATCGACCTTGCCTAAGCTGAGAGTTGTTCGAAAGAAAATCAACGACTATGTCGCCGCAGGTGGCCAGCCCATTCTTCTCGAGGTTGACGGCGGAATCAAGACCGACAATATCGCGGCGGTTGCCCAGGCCGGTGCCGACACATTTGTCGCCGGGTCTGCGGTATTTGGTGCGCCTGATGCCGATGGCGGTTACAAGGGCATCATGTCTAAATTCCGATCAGCGTTGGCGTCGGCCTAGTCGCCTGTGACCTCCAAGGCAGATTTCAAGGCCCTTGCCAGCCAGGGCTTCAACCGTATTCCGCTGGTCCGCGTGTTGCAGGCGGATCTCGACACGCCCCTTTCGCTCTATCTAAAGCTGGCCAACAAGCCGAACAGTTTTCTGTTGGAATCCGTTGTGGGTGGTGAGCGCTTCGGGCGTTATTCGTTTATTGGATTGCCGGCTCGAACCCGTATTGAAGCGCGCGACGATCGGATCACAGTCATCACCGACGGGAAGGTGGTCGAGTCGGCCAAAGCAGACCCGATTGAATTTGCCGAGCACTACCTTTCGCGATTCAAAGTGGCGATTACCCCGGGCTTACCGCGTTTTTGTGGGGGATTGGCGGGGTATTTTGGTTATGACACGGTCCGTCACATTGAGCCCAAACTCTGTACCCAGCAGGCCAAAAACAAGCACGATCCGATCAATGTTCCTGACATCGTGTTGCTACTTACCGAGCAGCTCGCCATCATCGATAACCTGGCCGGCCGACTGTATTTGATTGTGTATGTTGATCCGGCCATGAATGGCATGGAGCACGGCCGCGCTTTTGATGAGGGCTATGCCCAGCTTGATCGCTTGGAAGCGCAGTTAAGCGCACCGGTCACGCTTCCTAAACCTGAAAAGCTAACGCCAACCGATGTCATCCGTGACTTTAAAAAAGAAGACTATCTAAAAGCGGTCGGTGTGGCGAAAGAGTACATTGCCGCAGGCGATGTCATGCAGGTCCAGATTGGCCAGGTGCTGCGCAAACCGTATGCGGGCTCCCCGCTTACGCTGTATCGAGCGTTGCGCTCTATCAATCCCTCGCCGTATATGTATTTTTATGATTTCGGTGACTTTCATGTCATTGGGGCGTCGCCCGAGATTCTGGTGCGACAAGACCGTATCGAGGCAGACGGCAAGCCCGAGACCCGTGTCACGATTCGTCCTATCGCGGGAACGCGTCCGCGTGGAGCCACGCCTGAGCAAGATCTCGCGCTTGAGCAGGAGTTAATAGCAGACCCGAAAGAACGGGCTGAGCATGTGATGCTGATCGATCTTGCCCGAAACGATATCGGCCGCATTGCGCAGACCGGCTCTGTCCAAGTGACCGAGCAAATGGTGGTGGAGCGCTACTCGCATGTGATGCACCTCGTGTCCAACGTCGACGGCCTGCTCAAGCCGGGCCTGACCGCCTTAGATGTGTTGCGCGCATCCTTTCCTGCGGGAACACTGACCGGTGCGCCAAAAATTCGTGCGATGGAAATCATTGATGAGCTCGAGCCGACCAAGCGCGGCTTGTATGGCGGTGCCTGCGGCTACCTTTCGTTTGCCGGTGACATGGATCTTGCCATTGCTATTCGCACGGGTGTGCTGAAAGACGGCCTGCTCCATGCGCAGGCCGCCGCGGGCATCGTGGCCGATTCGATTCTTGAAAACGAATGGTTGGAGACCGAGAACAAGGCCAGGGCCATGATCCGCGCCGCAGAGCTGGCAGAGCAGGGTCTTGATGCAACGCACGTCCCGGGCAGTCCGGGTATTCGGAACTCATAGGGGTCGAGGCATGAAGGTTTTAATGATCGACAACTACGATTCGTTTACCTACAACCTGGTGCAGTATTTCGGTGAGCTCGGCGCGAATGTTGAAACCATTCGCAACGACGCCATCACCTCAGAAGAAATTCTGAATCGGGCTTCCGATAGCCGGCCCGATCGAATCGTGATTTCTCCGGGGCCCTGCAGCCCTGCGCAGGCTGGCATTTCGATTGACTTGATTCGCAAGGCGGCCGGGCAAGTACCGCTTTTGGGCGTATGTCTTGGCCACCAGGCGATCGGCGAGGCATTTGGCGGCAAGGTCATTCGTGCCAAAACGCTGATGCATGGCAAAACCTCGCGCATTGAGCACACTGCGCAAGGCGTTTTCCGTGGATTGCCGTCTCCGATGACCGTCATCCGTTATCACTCGCTGGCGATTGAGCGCGCGACGCTTCCTGCCGAACTCGTGGTCACGGCCTGGACAGCCGACGGTGAAATCATGGGTGTGCAGCACAAGACACTCGCTGTGCACGGCGTGCAGTTTCATCCCGAATCTATCCTGAGCGAGCATGGCCATGCCATGCTGAAAAATTTTCTTGATCAACCTTAGACAGCTATGGCTTTTACTCTTCCACAGGCGTTAAGCCGCATCGTCGCCCATCAAGATCTCACCCACGATGAAATGGTGCAGATTGTCCGGGCCATCATGTCGGGTGAGGTGTCTGCTGTGCAGATCGCTGCTTTTCTTGCGGCGCTAAGGGTGAAGGTAGAGACCACCACTGAAATTGCCGCGGCCGCATCGGTGATGCGTGAATTTGCGACCCACGTAAAAGTAGACAGCCCTCATCTGGTTGACATGTGCGGCACGGGCGGTGACGGTGCCCACACCTTTAATATTTCCACCACAGCCATGTTCGTGGCCGCAGCTGCAGGCGCCCATGTCGCCAAGCACGGAGGCCGTTCCGTATCGTCCACCACGGGCAGTGCAGACATACTTGAGGCGCTCGGGGCCAACATCAATCTATCCCCAGAGCGTGTGGTTCAGTGCATTCAAACGGTGGGCATCGGGTTCATGTTTGCACCAAATCACCATCCGGCCATGAAGCACATTGCGCCCGTGCGCAAAGAGCTTGGTGTACGCACGATCTTCAACATTCTTGGGCCGCTCACCAACCCCGCCGGGGCCAAGCATCAGCTCATGGGTGTGTTTCACCAAGAATTGGTGGGCATACAGGCTGAAGTCCTGCGCAAGCTCGGCTCTGAACATGTCCTAGTGGTCCACGCCCATGCGGGCTTGGATGAGCTCGCGCTTTGCGGGGAAACCTCGGTGGCCGAGCTTCGGTTTGGCCACATCGAGCAGTTCAACGTCACCGCGCAGCAGTTTGGGTTTCCAAGTTACTCGGTGCAGGAGTGTGATGCAGCACTAAGAATCAGTAACGTCGAGGAATCAAAGGCCAAGATGCATTCGGCCTTGAACAACGAGTCAGGCCCTGCCCGCGACATCGTAGCTTTTAATGCGGCCGGCGCCTTATATGCGGCCAATGTCGCTGACTCCATGCAGGCCGCGGTGGATCTGGCCATGAAAACCATTGCCTCGGGCGCAGCCAAACAAAAGCTCGCCGATTTCGTTGCCCAGACCAACACACTTGCTGCCTAGATGTCTGACATTCTTCAGCGCATTCTAGAAACCAAAGCCGTTGAGGTCGCGCGTGACCGTGCTCACGTCTCCGAGGCGGCGCTGCTGACGCAGATTCGATCCGCACCGGCCGAGGCTGCACCCCGTGGATTTGTACGAGCGATTGTTGGCAAGCACGCCAAACAGCAGCCCGCCGTGATCAGTGAAATCAAACGCGCATCTCCCAGTAAGGGTCTCTTGCGCGATCCATTTGATCCGGCGGCGATCGCCAAAGACTATGAGCGTGCGGGCGCTGCCTGCTTGTCTGTGCTCACCGATGTCGACTATTTTCAGGGCGCATCCGAACATCTGGTCGTGGCCCGACAAAGCTGTGCTCTGCCCGTGCTGCGTAAAGACTTCATGATTGATACCTATCAGGTCATGCAGGCGCGCGCCTGGGGTGCCGACTGTGTTTTGTTGATCGCTGCAGCGCTCGACGATGGCCAGATGCAAGAACTCGAATCGGCCGCCATTGAGCACGGCATGGATGTGTTAATTGAAGTCCACGATGCCGAAGAGCTGGATCGTGCACTGCATTGCAAGAGCCCGTTGATTGGGGTGAATAACCGCAATCTGCGCACATTTGAAACACGCCTGGAGACGACGCTCGATCTCATCGGTCGTGTACCGGCAGGCCGAATACTCGTGACCGAAAGCGGCGTGCACACGGCTCACGATGTGGCCCGATTGCGCGATGCCGGCGTGCACACGTTTTTGGTGGGCGAAGCCTTCATGCGTGCGCCATCGCCAGGGCAGCAACTCAGCGCTTTATTTTTTACACCCTAGGCCGTCGCGTGAATGCGGTGCGGGCCTGATTCCTTCATCATTTACTTCGGGAGGTTTTATGAGCACAGAACAACAGGCCGACATGCCGATCGTTACGGAAGTACAAGGCCGCGTGGCCATCATTCGTTTCAATCGCCCTAAGCAGTTAAATGCGTTAAACGATGCAGTTATGGACAGCCTTGCGGGGGCGCTGCAGTGCTTTGACAGCGACGACAACATCGCGGCGATCATCATCACCGGAAATGAAAAAGCATTTGCAGCCGGCATGGACATCGGCGGTGCGAAAGACATGAGCTACGCCGATGTGGTGAACAGCAACTTCATCACACGCAACTGGGAGGCACTTCGTTCGGTGCGCAAGCCCGTGATCGCGGCCGTCAATGGCTATGCCTTGGGCGGCGGCAGTGAATTGGCCATGATGTGCGACCTGATCGTGGCCGGCGAAGACGCAAAGTTCGCCCAGCCCGAGGTCAAGCTCGGCATCCCCCCGGGCGCAGGCGGCACCCAACGTTCCGCCCGGGCCATGGGCAAGGCCAAGGCGATGGATTTGTGCCTGACCGGCCGCATGATGGATGCCGCCGAGGCCGAGCGATGCGGGCTGGTGGCCCGGGTTGCTCCGGCTGGAAAAGCGCTGGATATGGCTCTGGAAATGGCTCAGGAGGTGAGTAAATACTCACTAATTACACTTCGGTCGATCAAAGAGTGCATCAACCAGGCCTTCGAGACGCCGCTTTCCGAGGGCATTCGCTTTGAGCGACGCGCTTTCCACGCGGCATTTGCAACCGAAGACCAAAAAGAGGGTATGGCCGCCTTCATTGAAAAGCGCCCGGCGAACTTTAAGAACCGCTAGCCAAAATAGGATTTGACATCGACCAAAAGGCCAGTCATAATTCCGCTTCTTCGCTCTTCACGAGTGTCGCGGTGCAAAAATCAAGAGTGCCCAGCAAGACCAAGGGACCTCTTTTCGCTGCGAAATCCTGAACAAAGCGAATCGCTCTTTAACAATGAACAGCCGATAAGTGTGGGCACTTGGAGTCAACAGCGCACAGAATCGTTTTCATGCTCACGCGTGAAAACATTCTGAAGCTCAAAAACTAAAGTGCTCACAAATGAAACGTGTATTTTTTGTCAAGAAAAAATACTCGTCAATTTTTGAGTAAAGAAATATTGCGTCAGATGTAAATTAGACGCCACGAGATTGAACTGAAGAGTTTGATCCTGGCTCAGATTGAACGCTGGCGGCATGCCTTACACATGCAAGTCGAA
>JACCDW010058923.1_pt1 | contig 20813 bp, 30 predicted proteins | sample 7449781 | NCBI WGS metagenome assembly JACCDW01 (sample SAMN15323449, study PRJNA562643) | freshwater metagenome | isolation source: river surface water | place: USA:Blue River Watershed | collected 2017-08-18
AATGGAAAAAAGATACACAGCATTAGAGTGGGCATTAATGGAAGGAGGGCATGAATTGCCCTCCGATAGTGATAAGCCATTCGCATTCATCCAAGATTTATTTGAGTCAAGGATGACCAAAGACGACGGCGCCTCACAAAAGCTCACGTACAATGATTGCTGTGAAAGGTTGTACCTTACCCTACTAGTGTTAGAAACACTGAGAAGATATCCTAATTATGCTTCGGTAGTAAAAGATTATGCGAAGAAAACAGCAGGTTTTGAGCTGTATAAATTTTATCGCATAATGGGAACAGACCTATACAATCTAATCTATTTCATAGTAGGAAGCGACAGTGCGCAGCATAAACTAAAAGATCCAGATGCAGCAATAGCACTAAAGAAAAAAACAAAAGTTCCTATACTAGATTTAAATCGATACATTAGAGATCTAAGCCAAGGCAAAGAACCATTTTTGCCCACAGCACTATTTCTAAAATTAGAGTCAGCCCTGAGAATAACCAATAAAGATTATAAAAACATTCGTAGAGAACTTGCTGATTGGGATCGTTCAACAAGACAGGATAAAAGGGTAGAAGCTACACGTTTGATATTTGCTGTTCGAGCAAAGTTGCGCAGTTCTGATATTATTACAGACTTTGAACACTGGGCCGCAAATAATAACATGGAAAAGGCGTTTGCTAGAGATCCCGAACCAACAGTTAGCAAACCTGACATAAGTGTTGCTTCAAAGGACATTGCCCTCTATAGGTATTTGGTAGGAGCAGATAAGTTACTGTTAACTAAAAAATTCTTAGAAATGGCAATTGATGGTAAAACAATACCTGCTGCCTACGTAGCAGCTTACATGCCTATCATAGACATGATAGACGATATAGTGCAAGCAGGTCCTGCTTATATACAGAATCTAAGAGCATTGCACAATAGAGCCAAAAAAGACGTCTAATAACCCATTTTTCTTTACTTGGACTAAATAATTATACCAAGCTCACAGAGTAGTGAGTTTGCCATTAGAGACATTTAAGGAGATATAAAATGGCAGCAACATTTGATTTTACACCAAAAGCTAACACAGTACCAACAGTTGGTAACGTATACAGCGTAGCACAGCTAAAGGCTTTCGTAGTTACTGTTAAGGACGACAGCAACACAGCTATCGATCTACGCAGCTATGACGCAGCTTACGGTTCAGAACTAGACCTTCTAATTCGTGAACTACAGCCACTAATGTACTTTGTAACAAACGACAACAGCGGCACAATCCACATGATCGTTGACGGTCATGCTGTAACAGCAGCTAGCCTACAGGCTCGCGTTCGTGCAGCAGCAGTTGCTTTAGGCTTTGGTTCTACAGTAGCTGGCAACGATTCGTCAGTTGCAGAAGCTTCAACTATCACTATTGCTTAATAGTAAATATTCCTAGGGATGGGAAGGGAAGCGCCACTTTTACAGTGGCGCTTTTTTTATCTCTGTAAATATCTACATGAGATTTAAATTCCATACTCTGGTAGATATTACAAAAACAGAAGCTAGATTCAGCAAGTCTGATCCATCATGGCATCAGCAGCAGAACTATCTAACTTTCCTACAGACGCTTGGGTTAAGGGTAAATGTTGAAATTGAGAAATTACAATCAGATACAGTCGGATTAGATAATTTAAATTTTGGCACAGCATACAAGGGTAATCATAAGGTTTGGACTGGAGAATTTAGTATTGAGTATGAGGATGGTCTTTCTTTAGAAATGCTTGAAAACGATTTTCACCTAGTTCCTGTAATAAATAATCTAGAAGAAACTGTTAAATTAAAAGACTGTGTCTTTGATACAAAGAGCAAGCAGTCTAGGAATATTATTTTTAAGTGCGTAGATTAATTTTTTAATCTACAGTTATAAATAATACATTACACAATCACTAGGCATCTTTTTAGGCTTTCTACCCTTTTTTCGGAGAATAAATTAGATGTCGTCACCAGTGACCACTGAGTTAGAAAAAACAAGTTTAGAAGCACATGTAGATCTGTGCGCACTTCGTTATGCACAGCTAGACACTCGCCTGACCAGTGTAGAGAAGAAAATATCAGATATACATGCTGATATGCGCCAAGGGCAAAACAGTTTGGTAAAAGTTATTGTCGGTGCCACAAGCACAATCATAGCCGGTCTATTATCAACCATTGTCGTTATACTATTGAAGTTCTAAATATTCACGATAAATAACACTATGTTATTACGTGAATTTTTTAATGGCCCCAACACCCCACAAGAAGAAGGCATCTCTGATCTCGCCATTATATTTCACGACGACCTTAATCCTAAGCTATGGGAAAATGGTCGCTTAAAAGGTTTGGTAAGATACAAACTGCTACAGATAGCAGAACACTTTATAGATTTTATAGGCATACCCAGCATTAAATTACAGGATGTAACACTGTCAGGATCCAATGCTGCTTATACCTATACGCAGAACAGTGACATAGATCTGCATTTAGTAGTAAATGTTCCCTCAAACGAAGAGTCTCATTTAAAACCATTGTTCGATGCTAAAAAGAATCAATACAACTATAATCACGATATTAAAATTGACGGCATTGACGTAGAACTGTATGTACAGCCCAGCACAGACGAGCATCATAGTGCAGGCATTTACAGCGTATTAGATGATCGCTGGTTGAGCGAACCTGAACAAAAGAAAATCAACATCGACGATTCGGATGTTGAACTCAAAGTTGAAAACTATCTAAATAAAATTAAACGTGCTCTTAAATCTAAAGACATAGATGAAGTAGTAACTGTTAACGATGAGTTAAAGAAACTGCGTAAAACTGGATTAGAGCGTGAAGGCGAGTTCAGTGTTGAAAACATAGCTTTCAAAGTATTACGTGCCCAGGGCTGGATTGACAAGTTAAGACAGCACTATTATGATCTGGAAGATCTAAGTCTAAGTCTATAAGGAACTAAAATGAAAATAAATGAAATAATTCTTGAACAAAGTCCCATCCTGCAAATCATGAGTGATGATGATAAAGAAACAGTCTTAGTCGATCCAAAGACACAGGTAAAGACCGTAGTCCCTAAAGATCCCAGCAAGCCGGGCGCTATCACAAAAGACGAGCGTGGAAACCTTACACTTGATACCAATGTCAAAGGTACAGTTGATAGAGGTATCAAACCAGGCGACAAGGTAATGGTAAAGAACATATGAAAATAAACGAGCTACTCAAGGATTTTAGTATCTTTACAACCAATGAGGAACGTGCTATACTAGAAAGCATAAATGACCTCACACCTTTGAGCAGCTTTGACGAAAGAGGAAGAGTCATTATTGCGAATTTAGTTAAAAAGAGCTTGATAACTAAAGTCGTGTTTAACGGACATGTAATGGTGAAGAAAAATGAACTTTGACTCAATCGCAGACGACCTAATGAACATTATAGAAACTGGGTTAGAAAACTCCAGCGTCATCGTTCCCTACCAAAAGGGCAACAGCATACGTATAGGAAGCTATGCTATCCGTAAAAATTCAAACGGATATCAAATCTATGACTGTGCTAAGAACGCTCGTGTAGGAGTAACTAATTTTAAGATATCTGCTGTAGCTATTGCTAAGAGCCTAGCAGAAGGTAAAAACTATGTAGATCGTATCATGTATACTGACATAGAACTGCTAAAACATTACAATGATGCTGTTTACTATAGAAATCGTATTCAAAAATCCAATGATTTTTCTGTTGTAGAGTCAAGACTGCATCGTTTGGATATATCTATAGCTAAGTCCAAAGCACTAAAGCAAGATTTAGACAAGTTTATATTCTAATTGACTAAATAACACATATAACTTCATTTGGGAAAAGACACAATGAATATAAGAGAATTTACAAAGCCAGTATCATCAAAGAAGCTCAACGAAAGCCTTGCCCAACGTTTTGGCGCAAGAATTGATCTTGACAAGTTCACTACAGAACAGTTACAAGATGTGCGTAATAAGATCCGCACCAAGCTATCACAAGTACAAACTACAGAAAGTTTTGATTCTGTACAAAAAGAAGATTATCAAAAAAACAAGCTCTTCCTAGATGTTCTAAATGCTGCACTTGCAGAGCGCGACTCTGTAGCAGAAGCTATTGATGAAGCTATCAACAACCTAAATGAAGGCGAAGAAGACAAAGCAGAACTAGTAATGGCTGCTAAGGATATGGTCGATCGTGTAACTGGATGGATGGAAGACACTGCTGAAATGCAGACAGAGTCTATGCTAGAACTAGCAGATGCTATCCGCGATGAAATGGGTTCTGCACAATCAGAACAATTTACTTCAACAGTAAAACCTGCGCTTGAAGCTCTTTATCAAGCAATGGAATCAACTCGCGCAACACTAACACAAGGTGTAGGCATGCTAACAGGCGAAGCTGAACCAGCAGAACCAATGGGTGCTGAACCAGAAATGGAGCCTACAGTTGATGCAGAAGCCGGCGCAGAAGTTGAACCTGGATCAGAAGACGAAATGGCTTCCACTGATGCTGCTGAACCAGCTGCTGGTGGTGAAGAAGAACTAGGTCGTGCAAAGCGTGAAAGCATTGACCGTAACAAGTCAAAAAAAAAGTAACAGAAGCAGCTGACGCAAACACATTCTTTCAAATTCTAAAGCATTTGAAGGACAGCGGCAAGTCCAAGCTCTCAATAGAAAAACTAGATAAGTTAATGCAGAACATGGGTAAAGGAAACTTTACCTATGATCTCTTTAAAGCTGCATATGATTCAGATCCTAGACTACAGCAGCTGGTCACAAACTTTGACAAACTCAACATAGAATTAAAAACTAGCGAAACTGATGATGTAGCTAACCTTCCAGGTAATCCGGGTAGACCCGGAGACACTGTAGGACAAATGGCTAAGAATGCGGTTGACTTAAAAGGAATGTGATAGTATATTATAAGTTATGAGTCTTATAACTAATAAATATACCTACGCAAAATTATCCAGAGTAGAAGTAAACGGTAAACGCAGATACGAAACACCAGATGGTGGACCTCCTGTAGCTAGCGTAACAACTATCCTTGGTAGCACCAAGGATATGACACACCTAATTGAGTGGCGCAAACGGGTTGGTGAGCAAAAAGCAAAAGAAATCACCACTGAAGCAGCAGGTGTTGGCACCCGCATGCACAAGTATCTAGAGGATTACATAGATACAGGTGTGTGGCCTACACCCGGAAGCAATCCTTATGCACAAAAAGCTCATGCAATGGCTACGCGAATTAAAGTGCATGCCCTTGACGATGTAAATGAGATATGGGGTAGCGAAGTTCCCTTATACATTCCTAAAATATATGCAGGAACTACGGACCTGGTGGGCGTCTACAAAGGTAACCCTGCGATCATGGACTTTAAACAGACCAACAAACCTAAGAAAATAGAGTGGATTGAAGACTATTTTTTACAGTTAACAGCTTATGCTCTAGCACACAACGAAGTACACGGTACAAACATACGCGAAGGACACGTTTTTATGTGTAGCAGGGACGAGGAATATCAGCAGTTTGACATATGGCCGGACGAGTTTGACGAGTGGGCTAAAAAATGGTGGGATAGAGTATACAGCTATTACGAGAACTACGCATAAATATATAAAATAATGCGTAGGAGATACTCGTGGCAGTTATTCAGATAAGCCGTATTCAGATCCGCAGAGGTCGTAAAAATGAAGGTTCAGGTGTACCACAATTAGCCAGTGGCGAATTTGGTTGGGCTGTTGATGCACAACAACTTTATATTGGTAATGGAGCGGTTTCCGAAGGTTCTCCTTATGTAGGAAATACTGAAATTCTTACAGAGCATACCAATCTGTTTGAATATGCAAGTTCATATACCTATCGTTCCGACGCTGCCTACATCCAAACAGGGTCAACTGTTAACGGACCTGTAGTAAGAACACTACAAGAAAGACTTGATGACAGAGTAAGTGTACGTTCGTTCGGTTGTGCGGGAGACGGAACTGATCAAACAGAGGCTCTACAACGTGCAATTTTTCAATTGTTTATCAATGATGCAAATAGGACAAACCCACAGAGCAGGGTAATTCTAGTAGTTGAGCCCGGTATCTACAATATTAGTTCTACAATTTATCTCCCACCGTATACTTCAATTGAAGGCGCAGGAAAAGAAAAGACTATTTTTAGATCAACAGGAACAGGACCTGTATTCAGAACGATTAATGGTGCTAGTACTATAAGCGCAATCGGTAGTGATGCCGTTACAACAGAAACTAATCAAGCAAAGTATCTTTCTTTAAGCGGCTTTACCGTTGATGTAACAACACCGAATGTAATGGCTTTTAGATTAGAGAATTGCACCAAGAGTCATTACAAAGATATCTTTATCAAAGGTCCGTGGAGAAGTGGCGACGAACACGATTTAAACAGCGCAGCATTTCATTTTAATGCACTAAGTTCAGCAGTAACAACTTCTCATAATCTTTTTGAGAATGTAAATGTCGAGGGTTTTGCATTTGGTGTTTATTCGAAATACGATGTTACAAATAATATATGGAGAGGAGGTTCGCTGAATCACTGTGTATGGGGCTTCCAATTAGGCGAATATACAATATTAGGCAATAGTGGTCAGCTAACTGGACCTAGCTATAATAAAATTTCAGATTGTACATTTGACGATATTGATCAAGAAGCTATTCGTATTATGAATGGTCTCTACAATGTTAGTTCCGGTAACAAATTTTATAATGTCGGCAACTTAGGCGGTTCATCTAATAATCCGCAGCACCCTGTTATTACGTATTCTTCTAATACCAATGTCAGTGAAAGCGATTGGTTTCTACGTTCGAGCGACTTAGGGTATAATTTAGAATATCTTTTTAATGTTCCGTTCGTTCCTGAAGTCAGTGGTCCAATTATAACACAACACAACTACACACATTTTATTCAGATACCTGAACTAGGCGAATATACTAAATTGGCAAAGTTTCCTGCGGAAATTGGTAAAGGCATAGAAATTGAATATCTCTATAAGAGTAATCAGATAGATGCAACTAGATCCGGAACAATTCGAATAACAGTTAATCCAACCACTGATGTTCAAACTCTAACCGACGATTATGATTTTGTTGGTGATCAATCGTTCGCTGATAATCTAAGATTCATAGCACAGAATTTTGATGAAAACGGCGATTCAGACATTGACACAGTAGCACTCATGGTGTTAAACTCAACTAGTAGTGATGATGCAGAATTCTACTACAGAGTTAAAACCAAGAGTTAATGTTTAGTAAAAATTACGAACAAAGATTAATCGCCTGGCGAGATTTTAGGACTGAGTTAGAAAACTCAGACGATCCTTTGCAGTCTGCGATTGATTTCTATAGCAGCGTCCCCATAGTAAAATATCAGTGTGATCCTTATGACAGGAACACATGGCCTTCACCTTGGGAAATAATCCAAGAAAATATTTATTGCTCCTTCGTGAAGATTCTTGCGATTTGTTACACCTTACAATTAACAGACGTGTTATCGAATCAAACCTTTGAGATACATATAAAATACAGCCCTGCTGAATCAAAAATTTATTATCTACTTCAAGTAGGTGAAAGAGTAATCGGATATTTAGAGGACACACATGTACACTACAAAGACCTTCCGGCAGAACTCGTTTCGCAACATATGTTCTCTATGTCACCGCTTCAATAAATATCACATCATAAGAAAGTTAGCAACAAAATGAGCAAAATTACCGTAATAAAGAGAGATGGATCTAAAGAGCCGCTTATGATCGAGAAGTGGCAAGCCCAAGTGGCTAAGGTTTGTAGAGGAATCGCAGACGTTAGCCAGTCAATGATTGAGATTAAAGCACAACTTCATTTTTATGATGGTATCACCACAGAAGAAATCGATGGCATAACTCTACGTGCAGTTGTGGATTTGATCGATGTAGAATCCAATCCTGATGTAGGACATACTAATTATCAATACGTAGCAGGCAAGCAACGTCTTTCAATGTTGAGAAAGGATGTATATGGCTCTTACGAGCCTCCCCGCCTCTACGATATCGTTAAGAAGAATGTTGAGACAGGTCTTTACACCAGTGAACTACTAACCTGGTACTCAGAAGAAGACTGGAACAAGATGGACGAAATTATAGATCATGAGAAGGATGAACTATACTCGTATGCAGCCATTGAACAGCTTATTGAAAAATATCTCGTAAAAAATAGATCAACGAAAGAAATATATGAAACTCCACAGGTTAGATACATGGTCGCGGCCGCTACTGTATTTCACGCAGAAGAACCGAACAGCGCGAGAATGCGCTACATTAAAGAGTATTACAACGCGGCTTCAGACGGCTTGTTCACATTGGCTACTCCAGTCCTCGCTGGTCTTGGTACTCCTACTAAGCAGTTTAGCTCTTGCGTTCTTATTCGCTCCGACGACGATCTGGATTCAATCTTTGCCTCCGGTGAAATGATGGCCAAGTATGCCAGCAAACGTGCTGGCATTGGTTTGGAGATTGGACGCTTACGTCCATTGGGTAGTCCTATTCGAGGTGGTGAGATCATGCACACAGGTATGATACCATTCTTGAAAAAGTGGTTTGGTGATTTGCGTAGTTGCAGTCAAGGAGGTATTCGTAATGCTAGTGCTACTGTGTTTTATCCTATTTGGCATCACCAGTTTGATGACCTTATCGTACTTAAAAATAATCAAGGAACAGAAGAAACTAGAGTCCGTCATATGGACTATGGGGTTGTGCTTTCCAGTTTCTTCTGGAGAAGATTCCGAAACAAAGAAAACATAACGTTCTTTGATCCCAACGAAGTACCAGATCTATATGAAGCTTTTTACAAAAATACGGCTTTATTTGAAGAACTATATGTAAAATATGAAAAGCGCAAGGATCTACGCAAAAAGACTATGAGTGCGGAAGAAGTATTTAAGAGCGGTATTCTTAAAGAACGCACAGACACAGGACGCATCTACTTAGTGTTCATTGACAACGTGATGAATCAAGGTCCGTTTGATCCTGAGTATCATACTATCTATCAAAGCAATCTCTGCTGCGAAATCTTATTGCCCACGAAGCCATTCAAGCGCCTAGATGATTCCGAAGGACGAATTGCTCTATGTACATTAGGTTCAATCAATTGGGGATCTTTCCGTAATCCAGAAGATATGCGCAGAGCTTGTAAAATTTTACATCGCAGTCTTAACAATATACTTGACTATCAGGACTTTCTGAGTATACAAAGTAAATTAAGCAACGACGAAATTCGTCCGCTTGGAATTGGAGTAACTAATCTTGCATACTGGCATGCCAAGCGCGGCCTTAAGTATGGCGAGAAGGATGCACTGCAAGAGGTAAAATCATGGATGGAACATCAGGCTTACTATCTAACAGAAGCAAGTGTTGAGCTTGCTAAGGAACGTGGCGCCTGTTTAAACAGTGATAAGACTCGCTATGGACAGGGAGTGTTTCCTTGGGAACTGAGAGCTAAAGGTGTTAATGAATTAGCAGACTTCTCACCTGAACTAGATTGGGAAACGCTTAGAGCGGATATGAAGCAGCACGGTGTGCGTAACGCAACACAGATGGCAATCGCACCAGTTGAGTCTAGTTCAGTGGTTATTAATTCAACTAACGGAATTGAAATGCCAATGAGCCTTATTTCAACCAAGGAGTCAAAGGCAGGCAGCTTTACCCAAGTAGTGCCTGACTATCACAAACTAAAGAATAAGTATCAACTTATGTGGGAACAGAAAGATTGTTTTGGATATTTAAAGACTGCTGCGGTTTTACAGGCCTATGTGGATCAAAGTATTTCAACCAATACTTTCTACAATCCTGCACACTTCCCAGATCGCAAGGTATCAACTACACTGATTGCAAAAAATCTAATGCAGGCTCAGTTATGGGGTATCAAGACGTTTTACTATAGCCTAATTAATAAGGCTGGTTCTAAGATGCAGGAAGAAAAGGTAAATGGGTTTCATCCTGAAATGGAGTTCAACCCAGAAATTGAAATAATTGAAGACGATTGTGAAGCATGTAAATTATGAGCAAACAACAATATAACCTACAAACAAAGACAGACTATCTTAGCCGCAAGATGTTTCTGGACCCAGAAGGTCCAGTAACCATCCAAAGATTTGAAGAAGTCAAATACAATAAGATTGCAGACTTCGAAAAGACTGCTAGAGGTTTTTTCTGGGTACCAGAAGAAATTAGTCTAACCAAAGACGCCAATGATTTTAAGGATGCGTCAGACGCAGTAAAGCATATCTTTACCAGCAACCTATTGCGCCAGACAGCCCTTGATAGCATACAGGGACGTGGCCCCACACAGGTTTTTACTCCTGTGTGTTCACTGCCTGAGCTAGAAGCACTCTGCTTCAATTGGGGATTCTTTGAGTCCAACATACATAGTCGAAGTTACAGCCATATTATTCGCAACATCTATAATGTTCCTAAGGATGTATTTAATACCATCCATGACACGCAAGAGATTGTTGACATGGCTGCTAGCATTGGTAGATACTATGATGAACTGCATCTCATCAACTGCCGTAAGGAGTTAGGTGAAACTGTTAGCGAAGAAGAACACATTCGTGCAATCTATCTAGCACTACATGCTAGCTATGCACTAGAAGCATTCCGTTTTATGGTGTCATTTGCTACAAGTCTAGCAATGGTAGAGAATAAAATCTTTATTGGTAACGGCAACATCATCAGCCTTATTCTTCAAGATGAGCTACTACACAAGGGCTGGACAGCATATATACTTAATCAAGTAGTTAAGGAAGATCCAAGATTTGCCAGTGCAGCACAGCAATGTCAAGATCAAGTGATACAGATTTATAAAGATGTTATTGCAGAAGAAAAGGCCTGGGCAGACTATCTGTTCCAGAAAGGACCTGTGATCGGTCTCAATGCAAATATTCTAAAAGATTTTGTAGACTTTACAGCAGCTAATGCTCTCAAAGATATTGGTATCAAGTATTGGAACCCTGCATCAAAGACAACTCCGATCCCATGGTTCAACAAGCACAGTGATACTAGCAAGAAGCAGACTGCACTGCAAGAAAACGAATCAACTAACTATGTCATTGGTATTATGAGTGATGCCATTGACTATGACGAATTACCCTCACTGTAAAGGAAAAAATATGAATGTTATTATTTGGAGCAAGTATCAGTGCTCCTATTGCGATAAAGCAAAAACTTTATTAAAGATGAAGAATATCTCATTTGAAGAAAGAAAGATTGGTGATGGGTGGACCAAGGAAGATTTACTTGAATCTATTCCTACCGCTAGAACTGTTCCACAGATTGTAATTGATGGCGAACAGATAGGCGGATACGATCAGTTAGTAAAATATTTTGAATCATTAGAACAGGCGGCCCCATAATGCTAATAGAAGCACCATACAAGGCACAAGATGCTATCTCTATGAAAACTACAGGCGGAGAGGAACTTGTTGCTCGATTCGTAGAAGAAGATGTGAATACTATTACAGTTGAAAAGCCAATGGTAGTAATGGCCACACATCAAGGACTTGGACTAGGACCATTTAGCTTTACCATTAATCCTAGCTCTAGGGTTAAACTAAATAAAAATACGCTAGTGTTTATTCACAAGACTGATGGCGAAATGGCCAAACAGTATATTTCGAGCACTAGCGGAATACAAATGGTATAATATTATGGCAGTTACATTTACCGCAGCAAAAGCACTTTTACAGATTCAAGCAGAACTTTTAGCAGACGAAGCTACAGCAGTCGGTTTATCGACTTTATCAACTGCATTAGATAATTTAGCTAACGAAATACAAACTTCTGCTGTAACAGAAAAAGAATTCTTTACTGGAACGGTCTCTCGTTCCTGGACAGAGATGATAAGTTCCGCCACACAACTTATCCAATCAAGAAACTCTAACTGGATTCGAGATAATTTTGTCTCGATAGATTCTCCTAAGTTCTGGGAAAACATCGCAAGTCTTGCAACAGATTTATCGACAATAAAAGATAATATTGCTAGAATTAGAGACCTTGGAGATAGAGAGCAAGATGGTCTCGGATTTAGAACAATACAGCCATATGGTGAAATTGGATTAGCTATACTGTGGTTGTTGTATATTGAAAAAGGAAAGATACTTGATTTTGATTTAGAAACTTCAAAAATCACAGAACTTCTAAATACAGATCAAACAGGAAGTCCAGAATTAAGAGAAGCTTCAATAGCTAGGTTACAGACATTGATCGACAGATTAAAATCATCGTTCAGTGCATGGGAGAATTAAAATGCCGTTCTTGTGGGCAGTTCAAGGTGATCCAAATAGTCACGGCGGCGGCGAACTAATAGCTGACAATCCGCAAACTGTTTTTATTAATAATATTCCTGTCATTGAACATGATGACCCGGCGAATCCAGATTCTTTTTGTCCCGCACCCTTGCACTGCAATCCGGAAACTGCTGAAGGAAGTCCAAATGTATTTGTGTACGGAAAACCCGTACACAGACAAGACGATGACAGAGTTTGCGGTGCTACCACTATAGTAGAGCTACAATCCACCGTTTTTATAAATTAACCCGTTGACAAATCCAAACTTTGTGCTATACTTTATGAGTAGCAATAGCCAAAGAGAGAAGCATGAAAGATAGAGTAATACTCACAGACGCAGACGGTGTTATTTTGGATTGGGAATGGGCTTTCCATTGTTGGATGGAAGAACACGGATTCAAAAAGCAAGAAGGTGGCCAGTTCGTTTATTCCATCGGTAAACGATATGGAATCGATGACGAGCAGGGCAAGAAGCTGATTAAGATTTTTAATGAATCAGCCAGCATTGGATTCTTACCTGCACTGCGTGATGCACAACACTATGTTAAGAGACTACATGAAGAGCATGGATACATTTTTCATTGTATCACAAGCCTCAGCAAAGATCGAAACGCTCAACGTTTGCGCAAAATGAATGTCCGTAAACTGTTTGGCGAAACAGCATTTGATCATTTTATTTTCCTAGACACCGGAGCAGACAAAGACAAGGTACTTGAAGAGTATCGTGATACTGAATGCTGGTGGATTGAAGATAAGATTGACAACTGCAAAGCAGGACTCAATGTAGGACTCAAACCATTGCTAGTAGAACATGGACACAACATGGACTACGAAGATGCCATGATTCCTAGGGTAAAGAGCTGGAAAGAAATATATAATATCATTACAGGAGAAAACACATGACTGATACAGCAAACACAACTACTAATTCCGTCCATGACGAGATCGTTTTAGCTTTCAACAACTATCTCAAGGAATCAGAAGCGTTTGAAGCCAAGGGCGTTAAGGCAGCAGCCGCTCGCGCTCGCAAGGCACTGGGTGAACTAGGCAAGCTATCCAAGGCTCGTCGCGGTGAGATCCAAGACAAGAAAAACAATATGTAATTTGAAATGTACGTAACAGTAATTGGAGCCGGAATCACGGGCATTACTACTGCGTACTATTTGGCAAAGTCTCGTTGCCAAGTCACTGTTGTTGACGAAAGGAGGTATCCAGCGATGGCTACCTCTTTTGCTAACGGTGGGCAACTTAGTGCATCAAATGCCGAAGTATGGAATAGTTGGCGTAGCGTACACAAGGGCATCAAATGGCTCTTTAAGAAAGATGCACCTTTGTTAATAAATCCCAAGCCAAGTTTAGAAAAGTATCGCTGGCTTGCGGAATTCCTAACTCACATCAAAGATAGAGAAAATAATACTAGACAGACCTGCGAGATGGCTATAGAAGCACATGCTCTATACAAACAGATCGCACAAGAGGAAGGTATTGAATTTGATAAAGTTGAAAAGGGAATACTGCATATCTATCGTTCCGAAAAGGAATTAGAATTTGCAAGAGATACTAATAGGCTTTATAAGGAAGCAGGACTTAATCGTTGGGAAGTCGGTAGAGATGAAATAGTCTCTATTGAACCTGCACTAAGACACAGTGCTAAAACTATCGTAGGTGGCTTTTATAATGAACAAGACTTCACAGGTGACATACATAAGTTTTGTGTAGAATTAGCTCGTGTACTTGAAACAAAGTATGGTGTTAAATTTGTAAATCGTCAGGTAGCCCGCTTTGATGTATTCCAATATCTAGAAAAAGGTCCTGTTGTTGTATGCGCCGGTGTTGGCAGTAGAGCTATAGCTAAGTCGGTTGGCGACGACTTGCCTATCTATCCTGTCAAAGGATACAGCATTACAGTAAACAATCCAGGTCCTGCTCCTTGGGTTAGCCTACTAGATGATGAGGCTAAGATTGTAACAGCTAGACTAGGTGAAGGACGATTGCGAGTAGCAGGCACTGCTGAACTAAACGGATACAACACTGACATTGTGCAAGCCCGTATTCGACCATTGAAGGAATGGGTAGAGAACCTGTTCCCTGATGTTAATATGGAATCGGTAGTTCCTTGGGCAGGTTTAAGACCAATGACACCTAACATGATGCCTATAGTTAGAAGAAGCTATAAAAATCTAGGCGTTTGGTATAACACAGGACACGGACACCTAGGTTGGACACTGAGCGCATATACTGCTCGTGAATTGGCAAGTTTAATAGGGAAGCATTAATGTTAGAAACTATTTGCGAAACAATGGTTGCAGCCTACAATAGGAACTGGATCACAAGTCGTGACGGCAATGTTAGTATACGTCATCACGACAGAGATCATTTCTATATTACGCCTAGCGGAATACGCAAGCAGACCATGCAACCGGAATTGTTTAAAAAGATTGGTATCATGTACCAACCTGTAGATCGTTATAGCTGGACAGAATTAGAATATACAGACCTCAGCAAGAATCTACGTCCAAGCGGTGAGATTCCTCTCCACTTCGGACTCCAAAAAGAAATGGGCCAACACAAGGATGATGTGCGAGTAGTGATGCACTTTCATCCTACCTATTGTGTGGCTGCTATGCATAAAGGTATAGAACTAAACAGACTTGTCAAAGACTTTCCTGAGCTAGGTAGATATACTAAGGTAGCACCTAATGTACCAGATGTTGCACCTATCAGCCAAGAACTTGCAGACGAAACAATCTCAAGACTGGGTGTCGACAAGAAAGGTGTCATAGCACATGACATTATTGGCATTAAAGGACATGGAGTTGTAGCCATTGACACTAGTCCGTGGCGAACCTTTGAACATATTGAACGACTAGAGCACATCTGTAAGATTGTTCTAGCAAGCGGAGTTTAAAATGGATAGTAGAGTAGAAACCATACTCAGAAGAGAAGTTCATAGACAACAGAACACTATTGAATTAATTGCAAGTGAAAATTTTGCAAGTGATGCTGTAATGTCGTTGTCAGGTAGTATTTTCACAAACAAATATGCCGAAGGTTATCCTGGCAAACGTTATTATAATGGTTGCGAATACATGGATGAGATAGAACAATTAGCAATTGATCAATTAAAAGAAATTTATAATTGTGGATTTGCCAATGTACAACCTCATTGTGGAGCCAACGCTAACACTGCTGTATATCAAGCATTTTTGAAACCTGGTGATAAGATACTTGGAATGGATCTTGCCAGTGGCGGCCATCTTTCTCATGGTGCTCCAGTTAACATCTCTGGAAAGATTTTCGAAGCTCATCATTACGGTGTTGATGCAAGTGGTTGGTTAGATTATGATGCTATTGCAGAGATAACTGAAATCATTCAACCTAAGATTCTAGTAGCTGGTGCTAGTGCATATCCTAGAGTTATTGACTGGGCTAAAATGAGAGAAATTGCAGACTTAGTTGGTGCTATGCTAGTTGTTGACATGGCACACTATTCTGGATTGATTGCAGGAGAAGCATATCCTAGTCCAATTAAACACGCTCATGTAGTAACAAGTACAACACATAAAACATTAAGAGGCCCTAGGGGCGGAATTATTCTTTGGAATAACGAAGATTATACTCGCAAGATTAATTCAGCAATATTTCCTGGTACACAGGGCGGCCCTTTGATGAATATCATTGCTGCCAAAGCACAGGCATTCATTGAAGCAAATACACAAGAATTCAAAGACTATGCACATGCTGTGGTTCAAAATGCTAAAGCAATGTGTGATGTCCTAAGACAACGTAACGTAACTGTCCAGACTGGTGGTACTGATAGTCATATAATCTTAATCAATTTGAAAGATACAAAATACAGTGGCAGAGAAGCTGCTGACTTGTTAGAAGCCAACGGTATTACTGTAAATAAGAATGGTGTTCCAAACGATCCTAGATCATTTATAGAAACTAGCGGAATAAGAATCGGAACCGCGGCAGAAACAACAAGGGGACACGATGAAATTTGGTTCCGTCAATTGGCACATAAGATTGCAGATATTTTAGAATGCTCTGGTTAGATTATAACATCGAAACTTTTCCAGACGGCAGTTGGCGTGTGGAAAAGGAAGCCTTTGATAAAGGGCTATATAAAACGGGTGATGTGTTTATTGTTGACAACAATGGCATATTAAGAAAGGTTGACGACCTAACACGACTAATCTATAATTACGAGAATAAGGATAAGTAATGAGCAACTTAATTTTACTTGTTCTTGTTGTAGGTCTACATGCTTTTTGGATTTATAAATTAGCGACCTATGATTGGAATAAGTTTGAAGAGGATTCGGAAGGCGACGATTTTTTGAAGCCTTACGAGTGATATTGCTGTATGAAGCCGATAGAAAGGTGTTCTGGACGGCGGTTCGATTCCGCCCATCTCCACCATAAACACATTCAATGAGTGTGCTTTTGATGGGGATGATCAGGGTTCGACAGGGCAATGAGTACAAAAGTGGACAGCAGGGTAGGCGATGACCCTAAATCAAGCAAAAACAGTAAATGGCACAAAAACCTTTACACCTGAACTATTCGTAAACGTTGCTGTCAACGACAACAACTTTGCGCTAGCTGCCTAAGAAACAGCAAGTTCGCGGTTCACTTACCGGGCAACAGAACAGTGGGAAAGGCACCTTCGGGTGCCTTTTCTTTTGGACTTTTACGATAAATACATACATAATACGGAGGAGCCCAAACAATGGCAAAAACAGCATCTACACCTTCTCATGTAAAGTTAGACAAGAAGACATCTCAAACAAATAAGAAGTCTAGGGTTAAAACCTCAAGCATGAATAAGTCTAGAAAACGCAGTTTTAAAGCTGATCGTGGTCAGGGTAAATTTTAAAAGGATAGATTATGAAAAAGTTTCTTGCTCTCATAGCATTAACAATCCTAGCAGCAGCGCCTGCTTGGGCACAAAAACAAAAGGAAGGCGTCACTTATGATGTGGTTATCACAAGAGTAATTGACGGGGATACGGTTGCTTTTGAAGCACCCTTTCTACCTGACCCTCTCAAGAAGGAGTTATCCATTCGAGTCTTTGGAGTGGATACTCCAGAAAAAGGATTTCGAGCTAAATGCCCTTCCGAAGATCAGCGAGGACAAAACGCAACAGCCTTTACAAAGAAGGCTATCGCTGAAGCTAGAAAACGTCAGGTTGTCCTCATGGACTGGGACAAGTATGGTGGTCGTGTATTGGGTGACGTACTTTTAGACGGTAAGAGCTTGAGAATGATGCTCATTACAAATGGATTTGCTCGTGAATATTACGGAGAAGCCAAAACAAGTTGGTGTAACTAATTAACTTGACTTTTTATCAATCTCTGCTATAGTGTTACTATGTTTCACCATAGCGGAGATTTTTTATGACTATGCATTTAGTTGGTCCTTATCTAACCACAACCAATTATAAAAAGCGCAAGGTCAAGATTACTAAAGCCAAACAAGCCGCATTGGAATTACGTTGGAAAGAGCACAACAAGTTCCTCAAGAGCATTCGTTGCGCTACTGTTACATTTGAGGAATTTATGGATTACATAAATGGAAAGCGCAGCAAGAAACCAATCGAACCATCTCCCAAATTGCTAGAAGCACCTGCTTATCGTAGAGAGACGCCACATATTCCGAGTCTTAACTCAGACTTGAAGGATCTTCAAAATGCATGTGCAAGGAGAGAATCACAGCGTTATACCGGCACATTGATCAAGGGTATTGCTACAATGCACAAGAGCAATGCTGTACCAATTATAAATGACGAACAGGCCAAAGAGATCAGCCAAATGCGAAGAAACTAAACTGCGCAGATAAATGGTTGGTTAATATAGTTTAAATAATAAACTGAGGAGAAACTTTTAGATGCTAATGACCATACTTACATTCCTGTCTGCACTAAGCATTAGTGTGATAGCGATTTATTATAGTGTTGCAGGTTTAGCAGCAATTTTCGCTGCGGCAGTTGTACCTATTGTAACTATGGGAGTGGCTCTAGAGATCGGAAAGCTAGTAACTGCTGTTTGGCTGCATAGGTACTGGAAAATTGCTGCATGGTGGTTAAAAACTTATTTGGCAGTAGCAGTTGTTATTCTTATGTTTATTACCTCTATGGGTATTTTTGGATTTTTATCCAAGGCTCATATGGATCAAACATTAGTCGGCGGCGATGCTCAAGCAAAGATTTCTTTATACGACGACAAGATTAAAACACAGCAAGATAATATAGAAACTGCTAGAAAAGCTCTACAGCAGATGGATGCCCAAGTAAATGAAATGTTGGGCAGAAGTAATAATACAAATGGTGCTGAACGAGCCGTTCAAATACGTAGACAGCAAGCACAAGAAAGAACTAGATTACAAAAAGAAATAGCAGATTCTCAGGCAGCTATAACCAAATTAAGAGAAGAGAGAGCACCTATTGCAGCGGAAATTCGTAAGGTTGAAGCAGAAGTAGGCCCTATCAAATACATTGCCGAGTTTGTCTATGGAGAACGTGCTGATCAAAACATGCTCGAAGAGGCAGTTCGTTGGGTCATTATTATTCTAATATTTGTATTTGATCCACTAGCAGTATTATTACTAATTGCAAGTCAGTATACCTGGGACTATTATCGAGAAGAAAAGAAACGTAAAAAAGAAGAACAAAATAAAAAAGAACAAGACGATAAAAAAGTTGAAGAGCCTAAAGAAGAACCCATCAAGGATTTAGGGCCTTTAGATCCTTGGCCATTTTTAGTAAGGGAGAGGGAAAATGAGTTGGTTCAAAAGAACACCACATCTGTCGGCGAAGCATCAAAGATCGAACCCGCGCCACCCGAGCCAGATGTCGGAAAAGTTGCTGAAAGAGATGCAACAGCAACAGAAACAAAATCCGAAGAAGTCCAAGAAGAACTAAAGATCGAAGAACCAAAGATCGAAGAACCTAAAAAAAAACCTTTAAAATCCTTGGATCTATCAGACAGCGCACCTCTGACTGAAGAAGAGTTAAAGCGAGAAGCTGAATATAATAAAAAAGAGCTAAACAGCGATTTTCAAAATGCAAAGACATCATGGAAAGCTGCTCATCCAGATCAGACATTAAAAATGTACAAAACCCTATATATAAAAGGTAGAATTGATAAACTGCCTTGGGAAAATGATGACGCAGGATACAAGCAAAATTCAGAACAAGGTAGTGACACACTGTTTAACAAGATTCGCAGAGATTCGTGACAAACATTAATTTAATCACCCCTCCTGACAAAATATTCAGCGATGCTGTATCCATTCTCTTGGTATTCCCAAGCAAGCAACTACAGCAAGAAATTCAAAACGAAGTTTTTCCTTCCGCTAAGGAATCAATAAATGTTTATCTATATGATAAACAACAATATTCTACGACAGATATAGATTGGTTGCTGTCAATTTTTACACTCAGCAATATTGTTATAGTTGACGTAGATAATTGTCCACCGTACATAAGAGATTTGGCTAGTTATATGATAGCCAAACCTAAAACTTATTGGTTGACAAATTCAGTAGATCCTGTTTATAATCATATTAGCGGTAACAGGATCTACAATATTAGTATCCTTTCATCAGCTCTAGGAGGTATAGATAGTGAAGAAGGTGAATAATATGGTTGATGGTCCTCGCGGACTTGTAGTAGAAGTCCGCAATGGAGATATCAACTGGGCTATTCGTAAGTTTAAAAAGAAGGTGCAAGATTCTGGCATCCTTCAGGAACTCAAAGAAAAAGAGTTTTACGAAAAGCCAAGTATGAGGAGAAAGAGAGCCAAGGCAGCGGCTCGAGCTCGTTGGCTCAAGAAGTTAGCTCGTGATGATGAGTTCTTTCCAAATCCTTATTCTAATAAAAAGAGGAAGTAATGCACATCGAACAAGATGTAAAATTGGATTACAAGGACGTACTAATTCGTCCTAAGCGCAGTGTTCTGTCCAGTCGCAAAGAAGTAGATTTAAAGCGTACATTTAAGTTTAAGCATAGCGGCTGGGAGTGGACAGGTGTTCCTATCATGGCTGCTAACATGGACGGCGTTGGTACACTTGATATGGCCCAGGCCTTGCATGAACAAAAAATGTTCACTTGCCTGATAAAGAGCTACAATTATCACGACCTTGAAGAAACTGTAAAATCTATTGGCGGAAACTATTTTGCAGTCAGCACAGGCACTAGTGATGTTGACTTTGCCAAACTAGTAACTATACTAGACAGCTATCCAGAGATTCATTTTATTTGTATTGATATTGCAAATGGATATAGTGAACACTTTGGAGAGTATATCGCTAGAGTTCGTCAATACTATCCAAAACATACTATTATTGCAGGTAACGTAGTTACCGCAGATATGACACAGGAGTTAATACTGCGTGGTGCTGATATTGTCAAAGTTGGAATTGGTCCTGGAAGTGTTTGCACGACTCGCATTCAAACTGGCG
>JACCDW011418503.1_pt1 | contig 20810 bp, 35 predicted proteins | sample 7449781 | NCBI WGS metagenome assembly JACCDW01 (sample SAMN15323449, study PRJNA562643) | freshwater metagenome | isolation source: river surface water | place: USA:Blue River Watershed | collected 2017-08-18
AGACTGCCCATACTGCAAGCCTGGCCCATAACAATGGTGCTAACATCGGGTTTAATGAACTGCATAGTATCGTATATTGCCATTCCCGCAGTAACGACTCCGCCTGGGCTGTTGATAAAGAAGTTGATATCATCATTTCCTTGACTTTCTAAAAAGAGTAGCTGTGCTACAATTAAACTTGCTGAATGTTCATTGACATCTGTATCCAACATTACAATACGATCTTTGAGCAGACGACTGTAAATGTCGTAACTGCGTTCTCCACGAGCTTCTTGCTCGATTACCATTGGTACTAAATTAGGCATAATTATCCTTTAAATTAAAATGCGTCCCAGTGATAACTACGTTCACGGACTCGACTTAGAGTAACACGATCGCCAAGTTCATTGATAAAAATAAACTTACCAGCACTTGGGTCGATCTGTTTAAGATCTTCCTGTGTAAATTCACAGTCCCACCAATCAAAATCTCTATTGCCTTTTTCATCTACTGCATCCGGTTCGTTATTGAATACCTTGTAGTCAATACTAACACGTTGGGTTAAAGGATTACCGTGCCACTCAGACTGCTCTAAGTGATCTTCAGGAATGTCTAGGCCCTTAGGTTGTAAGGTAATTTTGTAACGAGTTTCGCTAGAAAACTCAGGACGAGTGTTCAGCATCTTCATTACTTGTTGCGGAGTCTCACCATACCGGTTCATTTCTTCAACCATAGCTTTGAGCATGTCAAAGTTAAATTGATCAAATACTGTTGCAATACGACATATAGAAGAAATATGTTCTTTATTATTGAGATTATCTTGACAGTATTCTACAATAAAGTCATGCTCTAGGCCCTTGTAATCCATCATGTAGTAGATGCGGCCTGGCCGATTACGCATGTGTTCGTTAACTCGCCATTTGTCGTTACAAGTCAAGATAAACAGTTTCTTGCTAGGATATACTCCGTCTAAGAGGGTTAGCATTTTTTCTTGATCCTCACGATCATAGACTTTTTCAAACTCATCGAACAATATCACAGTAGGTTGTTCGATCATTTGAATGAAGGCATTAAAGTCTTCTCCGCACCAAGGTTGATTAATAACAATAGTAGGAATTCCTACAGCTTGGGCATCAAGGCTCAACATTTTGGCTAAGAGAGTTTTACCACTACCTTTCTCACCTGTAAGCATAATACCGGTACTAGCAGTACGATCCATAAAAGTATTGAGTACACGCTGGGCGGTACGTCTAGTGTCTCCGTAAATTTTACCTTTGATATCAAATCCTTCAATTTCTTCAAGATAGAAATTGCCTCCCATTTTGTCAAACTTAACAGTATAAGTTCCGGCAGGTAAGGACTCGTGGAGGTCCATTGCCTCCTTAGTGCTTACATTAAACCGCGTACCTGATTTGAGAAAGTAAGTCATTGATATTGATCTTTCTTGATTTATTATTTCATTTACTTAGGCAGCATCAAGCTGGTCATGTTGCTAGGCACAACAATAGTTTGAACTTTACCGTTCTTAATACCTTCGGAGATGTTAAGAGCAGCCTGAGCATTCATGAACGCGATAGAGCTAGCTGAGTTGTTGGCCAGAGCTGCCATTCGACGTGCTTCTGCTTCGGCAGTCTTGACTTCAACTTCTTTTTGCTTGAGTTCGTTCTTGCTACGAACCAAATCGTTGGCAGAAGCTACAACACTATCAGCAGGAACCACATTACGGATTAGAACTTGGGTGATGCTGATGCTACCATCCAACTTTTCTTCAGCAAGATTTCGAACGATTTCTTCCTTGATAAAGTTCTCCATCTCGCTACGATTGTCTGCCATGTCCAGTGCTTCGTACTTACGTGCGGCCTTGTAGACAGCGTTACGAGCATTTTGAACAATGTAGTTGTACATCAGGTAAACATCACCCTTGAACTCTGCGTGAAAGGCACGGTTCTTTTGACTGTAGAGTTCAGCTACTTGCTGACTGTTGATATTGTAGACAACTACAGCATCAAAGTCCTTCATGGTTGAGTTATCTTTGGCCACAGGAGTCATGTCGTTCAGTGTGACATTAACGTCCTTGATAGGAAATGTCAGCACATCACCAATCAGCACTTGATTGAATGAACCAGGTAGCAATTCACCTTGTTGGACCTGCTTGTCAAAACCAACACGGACACCAACTTCACCGGTTTCAATACGGGTACAGCCAGTAGCCAGAACGGCAGCGGCAATAAGAGACAGGGTAGCAAAACGCTTCATTTAAATAACTCCAGTTGAAAAAAGAATAACACAAACAAGAAAGCCGATAGCCATGTAGCCAAGTCGACCAAGAATTTCGATAATAAGTTGATTTGACATTTGTTTCCTTAGAATAATTCAACTAACACAAACATCAGAGCAAGTGCAATTGATGAACTAATTATAGCAAATACAGCAGCCTTGGTCAAGTCCAGAGCCTGCTTTCCTGACAGTTTTTGAACGCCAACAATTGCGGCATATACTAATGCCGATAAAATTATAAAAAGAAGTATTACTCGTATCATTTAATTAACCTATAGTCAAACATTTTATAGTATTCGAACGGATGATTAACTTTGCTAATATGCGTTTCGAATACTGACGTAGATTTGGTTAGCACAGCATCTTCAAAAAACTTGCGTAAAGGATTACCTTCTTCAATCTGTATATTATACACATATTGATTGTCATCAGCAAACCAATAGAATATAAATTTTGTTTTGTTTATCCAACGACTAGTAGTATGAACATAGACCATTTCTCGTTGAAATTTAGTCAAATTAGGTTTAACTACTGGACAATCGGCAACTCGATAATTCTTAGCAATACTGTCTAACACTTGATCTTCTTCATAAAAGTAAGGCAAAGTCACAATCATACCTACTTCTTTTTTAGTCAAAGTAGTTTTTACCTGAGACAGTAAACTCATTAGAGTAGATCGGTAGTCGCTAAGTTTAGAGTCTTTAAGACTATTCCACATCAGTTTCTTGCTGTAGTAGTCTTTGATAGACTCTGCTTCGTTAAAATCTTCACCCATTAGACGAGATTTAACATCAGGACTTTCGATCCTCAACCATTGTGTAGGATCGGCAGTTTTAATCTTTTTAAGACGTACACTGAGAACTAGAGGGTTTACATCAAACTTAATGGGATCTTCTCTGTACTCTTGATTGAAGAGCTCATCTAGAGTTGATATACCTTTTCGTGCATTAATCGCATTTAAAATGTTTACAGTAGTAGTTCCCATCAATGCTCCGTTTGTAAAGGTTTAGAAGTTACAAGTCCAGCAATCATTTGAAACTTTTCAAAAGCTGCTTTGGCTGCAGGATTAGAATCTAATTCGTTGTCTGGTAAGATAGTTTCTAACCAGTAGTAGGGCAAGCGTCGAGGATGGGCGCCAAATCTTCGAGGTTGATGAAACTTACCTTGTTCCCAAAGTTCAATAGTTACAGAACGAAACCGATCTTCATCTTCGTCAGTATAACTAGCCCATTCCGGATGACTGCCGCCGAAGAATCCTCTCATGAGATTAGCATCACTGCCCCCAGCATAGCCCTGCCAAATACCCTGCCATTGTTTGTCATCATGCGGATCAAAATCCGTACGAGCAACAATAACAAGGACATCTGCAATGTCAACCTTACCTTCAACAATGTCGCGAATACAACGGCTATAACTAAGACCGATTTTCATTTTATCTACCTTGTTTAAAATCTCGAATTACAGGACCTTCTGAAGTAAAGCTCAGTCGACCCATCTTGCCTTCATAGATACGATTATTCCAACGGAGTTCTAATTTTAACTCCTTTTCAAGAGCAACAGTAAGATATTGGTGTTCTTTAAATGCCAAAATATCTGCAACCATTTTACGGCCATTATCCTCACAGAGGATTTCACAATCTTCGCCGATTACTCGTCTCATAGTGTAAACCTTATTTGTTTAATTGAGTCCCAACGAAAACTACGCCAACCTTTGGCATCGAGATCGTAGACTGGTAATACTTCTTCGTTGACTTTCTTTTCTCGTTTTTCAACGCCTTCTACTATAGGTTGTTCCGGAATGAGAGTAGGATTGGTTGTACAATTCATTTCTCGTTCCGAACCATCCTTTTTAGTAAAAGTTACCGTTACAGGACCGTAGGCCAAATGACCCGTAAGCCATTTTTTAAATAGCTTTAGCTCTCGTTCACTTAAGGTCATCTGTTTTGGCGTCAAGTTGATGTCTAAGTTCTGCATTTTCTTTTTCTAATTGCTCAACTCTATTAGCCAACATATGAAATAATTCACTCATATTTCTAGCAGTTGAACGAAGCATTTCTGCAATATCTGGGTTCATTTAAATCTCCAATATAATGTTAGGGTTCCAACCTGTATCTTCGTATCCGTCATAACCACGAGGGTTACAAACAATACGAGTCTCACCGATCATGTAATCAAAAGGATGATGGGTATGTCCATGTGTCCATAGTTTGATCTGCGGACGATCAAGAATAGTGTTACTAAGGTCACTGTGATAACAGCCATTCATTATAGCATCATCTTTGTAGGTATCGTGGCAACTTTGGAAGCTAGGACTATGATGCCCTACAACCACATACTTTTCTACTTCCTTGCGATCTACAATTTCTTCAATGTAGGCCAGTGTGTCACGATGACGGTAAACTGTATCCGCAGGTTTCAGTTTGGTATAACCGTCATGCTCTTTGCGGATAACACGAAAGTCGTTCATCATGTCACGAGCCGCATGTAGTGTAATAGGATCAGCTTTGTTCATATTTGTCCACAATGTTCCACCAACAAAAATCACATCGTTGATCTTCTTGAAGCTACGCTCCAAGAAGTAGATGTTAGGATATTTGGCGCACTCGCCTGCAAGAACAGTCAAGGTTTGATTCCACTTACCGTGATAGAATTCATGGTTTCCTGCAACATAAATTGTATGCGGAAATTGAAAACTGCAACGCTTTAGGAAGTCACGAAAGCGGAGAGCAGTTTGTTGTCTGCGACCAAGATCTTGTAAGTTGACATTACTGTACATACCATAATCCATTTCAGGATGATCGTGCAGATCCTGGGCAACCATAACGTCGCCGCTGAGGATAAGAACATCACATCCTTCATCGTTTTTGATATTGATGTCAGCAAATTCAAGATGCAAATCGCTGACTAGTTTAATCTTCATTGCCAAATCTCTCTTTGTATATTGCTTGACGTTCTGCTTCGTGTTCATCGCAAAGCGTCTTAATCCATCCGCCACTACGACTTTTGCCAGGCTTACCACATTCTTCACATGAATGTGCCGCCCATGATTCTGCCATACGAACCATGCCGCTAATGTGTTCATCACCGCCGTCGTAGTAGAAACGTAGTCCACCAAACTTTTCTTTAATTTGTGCTACTCTAACAGGCTCTACATACTCGGGAATCTTATGATTGTAAGGATTATCCTTTAACAATGCTTCTCTAGTATTATTCCGCCATTTAACATAAGAACTAATTTGGCTAGAAAGACTTTCAATGATAGGCCACCAACCGACCCCTACTGCAAACCCGCCGTAGGGATTCCCATACATTTCGGGATACTTTTCTTCCATGCGTTTGGCAAACTCATCATATTCGTCTTCACTGTACATCGACTACTTCCTTTAGGTACTTCCACCCTGTAAATTCTTCCCACTGTGATTGTAGCATCTTTATTTGGTTTTTCAAATCTTTTTGAACCCAATCACGCCATTCAGTTACAATACGCATGGTCTTTTCACTGCGACCTACATCAGCTACAAAGCCGTCAATGGTACCGTACTTAACAGCTTTGGCGATCCATTCACGATCTACTATCATAGATTTTGAGTAGTCAAACCCCCAGTGTCCCTTGTCAATTTCAATTTTAGCATTGGGCTCATCTTTACGATTATAACTGTTAGGGCCTCCTAGACAGCTCAACACAGTTACCTTTGAACCTTTAACTTCTACTACAACAAAGTAAGGACAAAACATCTCCTGCCAATAATCTCCAGGCCGAGGATTGGTTAGAGCATACTCGTTATCTAATCGTTGCTTTTCTGGATCATAGGGCATTCTTCAACTCCGAAATGTTGTTTAATCTGTTCACTAATCATACGACCAGTCCAAGCAGGATGTTCTTCACAAGTCACTAACATTTCCCTGACAATCAACTCGGCGAACTTTTCCAAAGCAGCTTCCCATTTAACTCTGTCTAGACCAAGGCCGTAAACATCGATATGGCTTTCTCTTTCAAATTGTCTAATTAGTTTGTTCATTGTGCAACCTTCACATAATTAAGTCTAGTAGTAGACTTTTTAGTCAACCAATGGTGTCCGTGATCTTTGACTTTGGCCTTGATGACAACAGCAGGTCCAATTTTGATATCATTCTTACTAAACCAGCTGACAAGTTTATTATCAATAATAGCATCAACATTGTAAGCATCAAAGTTTTTTGAACGAACGCATTGTAGAACTTCGCAGTCCTTGTCGTTGACCCAACGATCTTTGTCTGCTAGATAACCTTCATCTAGTACCTTGACACGCTTTTCAAAACTGTTACGAGTTGAGTCTCGAAGGTAAACACTAGGCAAGCAGGCAACATAGCCAATCTTGTTAGCAGGTACCTCTTCTTGATTGAGCAAAGCATTAACTTCGGTTTGAAACTCGTTGTCTCCTTTGATAGCACTAAACATGAGTCGCCGGAAGTATTTCTTAATTTCTTCTGCTTGCTCTTTGTCGCAGTCCTCAATGAAAATAGTTTGAGGAGCATACTCAGTGAACTTGTCAATGCCAAGCGCAAAACGAATTAAGGTTTTGTTAGTGTGTTTGACAAAAAGGAACTTGCCCTCATTGTCAAAAACACTTTGACTCTCTTTGATATAATCTTTGTTAGTACGCTGGGCCGCACAGGCCAATTCCAAAACACGTTGAGTGGGGTAGTTCTGGCTCATTGATCGCTCACTAAATTAGTTAGTATGAGCATATTTTACTTGAAAATCTGTTCCTTGTCAATGGTATCTAGGTGCTTGTAGACCTTTTTGGACAAATTTTTGGTAACAGCATTGATGCCAAAATGGTCCATGTATGCTTTTAAATTTGGACTTAGCAATGAAGATCCGCTACGCATTTTGGCTAGAATTTTGATTCTAGTCATGTATCTTTTAGCTCTATCTGGAGTCATGTATCTTAAAAGTTCTATGGCTATACTAAGAGCATACGCATCAACTTCGTCTGGATCTATTAGATATTGGGTATAAGGACTTTGTTCGTGATTGCTGTAAACTTCAAAGTTTCTTGAAACGCTTTGTTTTTGGTGCCTATATTCATGCACAGTAGCATCATATATCTGTATTAGAAAATCTGTAATTTGATCTGTGTTAAAAAGATCAATATCATTAAAGTTATGATATACAATAATTTCTATAGGTATTTCGTTGTTAAAATCATCTTCCGCATCATAGTAAGCATTAACATAAAACTCTGCATTACCTAGACTTCGATCTTTTTTAGTTTTGATACTTAAATCAAAATGATGTTGTTTAAATGTGTTTCTTGTAGCAGTTACTAACTTTTTAAAAGTAAGACCCTTGGTATTTGACACTCGAACGCTTTGGCATACACGATTAACACGTTCGAGTATAATATTCATATCACATCCTATAAGTTATCCTGCCCTTGGTTAGATCGTAAGGGCTGATTTCAATTTTTACATTGTCTCCCAAAATAACTTTAATTTTATTTTGTTTGAGTCTGCCGCCCATATAACAAAGAACTATATTCTCTGTATTGGAAATCTTAACTCTAAATGTAGAGTTTGGAAGTACTTCGCTTACTGTGCCTGTGAGTTCAATTAATTCTGAATTTTTCGCCATTATTGTTTGGTAATAACTATTGCGTTATCCTCTAGTTTAATTGTTAATACATCGCCTTCTTTCCATCCGTTTCTTTCGCAGATCTCTGGAGGAATTTTCATAATAACGTTATCTGGATCTCCTGGGATATCCTCAAAAATTTCTTCAGCTAGGAATGTCATTTTTTCCATTTTCATTTACCTTTTTAGTTTGGGAATCGCCTGGTCCTACTTTGTAATTATCATTTTCTTCTTCGGGAGTGCTTACTTCTATAATCATAGCCTCCGGACTCATTGCTATCAGCTGATGCGGAGTCAACGGAGCCATAGTATGTGTGTCGCCTTCTTTTAGAGTTAGTTGCTTTAATTCTGCTGTAACAGTATCAATATATCTAAGTTGAAATATACCTGCATTTACAAACCAACTCTTTTCACGCTTCTTGTGAAAGTGCATACTGGTCTTTGCGCCAGGATTATTAAAAATCAATATCTTGCCGCAGTAATGATCTTTGTTAGCCCATGCTAACTCAACACCCCAGCCGTGATCAATTTTACCTTCATTTTTAGGCATTGTCGTCCTTTATAACTAACCAACCTAACTTGTATAGGTCAGCTTCAATTTCTTCTGTAACTACACTTTCGGATACATATTGTCCCGGAGTGATAGTATCTAAATCGTCCTGGTACCCGTCGTTTCGTATACCTGAACAGTACCAATCAATATAATCACCTTCTTGCCTCATGTCAGCAATAATGCCTCCGGCGTAGCGCCAACTACAATGCCATTTTTGTTCTTTGAGAATAGGCCACATTTCACGTTTGATGAAATCATTGTTACACATGGCAGCATATAAGTTTTGAGCATACGCATCACTGGCACGAACCTTTTCTAAAATCCAATCTGTAGTGCGTAGATCCCATTCAAGGTTATCTTTTTGCCAAGCAGGATCAGCTTCTTTCTCTGCTTTTTGCTCATTCCAGCTTTTGTAGTAGTCCATCATAGCAGCAACATCCTCGTCGTTTTCGGGAGTCTTACCTTCTTCGGCTCTCCGCTCGAGATATTTTTCTGCTTGAAAAGTATTTCTTTTTGGACTTTTAGATATATTATTCATTCTCTAATTTTACACAAATTATTTGCCTGTGTCAATCTGAACGGCAACCGTACTTTAAACCTATTTATAAATACCTAATGCAACCAATTAACTTTTATTTTGAACAAGAGCCAAAGAACTGCTCCTTCTATAGCGTCTTTGTAGACATCACACATAGATGTAACATGGAGTGTGCTAACTGCTATACTCCAAACAGAGATGTTCCTGATCTCGAACTAGGTAAATTTTACGAAGCATTGAGTCAATTTCCTAAAAAAACAGAAATTAGATTAATTGGTGGTGAGCCAACTGTTCGAACTGATTTGGTTGAAATAGTGGCTAAGATAAAAGAACTAGGACACAGACCAACTATGATGACCAACGGTCTTATGTTGGCAAGACCTGGATATGCTAGAGAACTTGTTGATGCAGGTATGCGTAGTATCTATATAAGTTTAAATGGTGCAGACGACGATGATGTCTATGAAGTCATGGATGGTGTTCGTTGTGCAGAACGTAAACTAAAAGGTTGGCAAGAATGTGTTGATGTTAAGATGAATGTTAACATTGGTGCTATTCTTCAAAAAGGCGTCAATGATCATATACCTATTAGAATTTTAAATCTTTCAAAACAAATAGGCGGTAACCCTATTATTAGATTTAGAAATGTAGGACAAGTAGGTCGATACAGTTTAGAAAAAGATCAAAACTGGACATTTAGACAAATGGTTGATCTAGTCTGTGAGCAATACGGCAAAGAATCAGAATGGGCTCTAAAATGGAATAGGATTAATGGTTGTGATGAAAAGAATGTAATTTTCTTCCCCATGGATGAAACTAAAAGATTAAAAACACCATGGGTAAAGATCACAGACTGGAGTCCTATGAATAGCTCATTCCCAGATCCGGGCAATCATAGACGCGGCCGTCTAACACAAAACTTTAAACTAGCACCATTCTTTGAACACGTTAAAATGTATGAAAACGTCTATTGATGCACCCTGGGGTGACAGTATAGATACAGTTAAACACAGCCAGAGCTTAGACGCATGGTACAAAGAACATACACGTTTACCTTACAATCATTTTAGACTGCCGTCCAAATATAGTTTTGATTTAGAAGAAATGCGTCAGCATGTTCAGGGATTACAAACTATTTCTATCCAGGCTAATGCTAATGGACGTAGGTTTAGCAGATATAGGGGGTTGGGATTCTTTGCAAGACCCGATAGCGAATCACCGTTAGAAGATCACTTTGTTAGACGAGAAACAGAATTAGGTCAAGTATATCCCGATGACTTACATTTAAATGATCAGTTGCCTAACTTAAAAGAAGATGATTTTACAGAACCAACTGACATATTAAATGATTATTTTTGTAAAGTATTTTCTATATTCAATTCACCTATATCAAAAGCCAGCCTATTAGATCTAAGGTCTGGCGGTTGGTTAGGTTCGCATGTAGATTTCCCTTACTATAAAACTATAAGACTACATGCTAGTATTAAAGGATGTGGTAATGCTTGGTATGAAATAGACGGAGAACGATTTCAAATACCCGAAGATGGTCACTGGTATTTTATAGATACTGGTAAGTATCATGCAATTTGGAATCATGGTCCCGAACACCGACTAACATTAAATGTTAATTTAGTAATAGGATACCATGATCCGCAACAGCTGGCTAATTTAGGCCAGCTCTAAACTTTCTAAATAATCTAATACACTTTTTACAGTTGTAAAGTTTTCTGCTGCCTCTTCTGGAATTTCAATCCCGAATTCGTCTTCTAATGTAAGCATCATTTCAACTGTGTCTAGGCTGTCACCGCCTAGGTCGTCAACAAACTTTTTTTCTGGTGTAATATCTTCTGTTAAAATACCTAGTTGTTCGCTGATAATTGTATAAACTTTTGATTGAATTGTGTTCATGTTTTTTTCTCTATTAATGGTACAAACCATTTAGCAAAATCAATCTCGCCTGGCTTGTGTGCATAATTATAATCCCATGGTCTGCCATGATGATTATTATGCAAACCGAGTCCTAATGTCAACCAGTTAAGCCATGGAATGTTTTGACTGTTATCACCATCTGTATAGTTTTGATAGCTTCCTTTGTGCGGAGTATGACCATAGGTATTAACTATGCCGCTTAAATGAAACTCAATTACGGTTGCAGCACTAATTGTAAAGATGGCCAAGCTCCAATCGATTAAGGCTAATACTGCCCAGGTGCCCCAGTAAATTTTGTAGTAGTGCCTATGAAAGAATTTCATCCAAGGGTCTTTCATAATGTCTTTAGCTAACCATAATTTCGTAAATGACCATTTGTGATTTAACCATAAAAAGTAACTCCACCAGAATCCCTTTTCTGGTGTATGGGGATCTTTAGGCGTATCGCTGTTAGGGTGATGAAAACCAATATGTAAAACTTTAAGCATCACAGGACTTCCTGTGCCGCAAAGCATGCCGAAATATGCTCCTAATCTAGCAATCCATGGGTAAGTTTTAAAACTTTTATGGCACCAGTATTTGTGTATAAAAATTCCAAACCCAATGTGTCCTGTTAAAAACCAAGCGGGATAAACTGCTAATAACCAAAGCCATGATGTTTGTCCGGCAAAAAGCGAAATTATACCCGCAATTAATAGTATATGTGCAGGCACATAAACTCTGCGGAAGTTATGGCCGAAATTGTTCCAGGTTTCTAATATTTTGATCATGTTAAATGTCTTGATAAATAAGTATAGATATTTATTCAGGAGAATAAAATGGCCTTACAAGTACGATTTTTATCTACTAGAACCGCTAATGAAACAGATTTTTGGTGGAGTTCGACAGACAGTGAAGTGCAAGGATATTGCACTACGATTCTTGCGCTAGCTTCTAATTTAGGAATAGAGCACAGCTATACGGTAGCATCTGACGGATTGTCAGCAGTTAGCACGTTTACTGCGCCAACAGTCAAAGACTGGAATGAATTAGGCAATCGAATTACTGCTACAATTCCCGGAATGTCCACTCGTCGTAAAAGTTATTACGAAGATGCTGGTCATACATTGGCAGTAGAATGGGTAGATACTGTTTCAGGAAGAGTCATATTAAAAAATAATAGCTTCTTAAGCACAGTAGAAACACTGATATATTAATGATTCCAAATTTACCAAATCCGCACGATAATCTCACACCACAAGAAATAGGTTCTTTTAGAAGATTTTTAGTTAGACCTAACGCACTAACTTCTGATGAATGTGACGAGTTAGTAGAGTTTGGAAAAGACAAGGTCACTCCTGCTGCAAACAAACACGACAAGCAATTTGCAATATCCGTTGATCATCATTTCTTAGAACTTAATCATCCTTTACACGCCAAGTTGCAATCAGTTTGGCAAGAAGCTATAGATTTTTTTAAATTTGATATTACGTTTATAGAGCCTTATGAATTAAAACGTTATCCTGAGGGCGGATTTTTTAGTAGGCACATTGACAACTACCACGGCTTAAATTTGCCAGTAGATAGAAAAATTTCAATGAGTATACAGCTTACTGATCCTTCAGAGTATGATGGCGGCGATCTAGTTTTAAGTTATATTAAATTACCCAAGACTAAAGGCACAATGATATTTTTCCCTAGTTTTTATCCTCATCATGTAGATAAGGTTACTAGAGGAACTCGCTGGTCAGTAATTAGTTGGGCATGGGGTCCTTACTGGAAGTAACGGATCCTTTGTAATCTTGAAAATTTAACTTCTTAAAGTAATCTGCTCTAAATTCTTGTTTTAGCATAAAACTACGAAGTACAACATCAGACCAATGACATGGTCTTCTAATGCTGCCATATCGCTGCTCTAAAGTTGTCAATTGCCCTCGAGGAATAACTGCCTCATCAAACCATAGATATTTGTTTAAAAATTTACTATGTTGGAGCATAATTCGATTTCTTATGTTATGATGCTTTTCTGGAGCTATCATATGAAATCTAAACAGGCCTTGAGCTTCTGTCCATTCTAACATATGGTCCAAAGCTGGTGCCATTATTTTTGCACTTTTTCCAAAATGGTTTGTTCTTTCTGCAATTTTTGTATACCCTACAGCCCAGTATTTTAATTCTCTGCTAATATTTCCAGTATACATTGCTAAAGGAACATCTTGCTCGTCAAACAGCACATTAACTTTTAAGGTCTCTTGATCTATTAATTTTACCCAAGAATCAATTAAAGTTTTGATTTCTTCGTTATTCAGCTTTTCTCCGACTAGCCAAGGATTTCTGTTAAAAATATACCTTACGTAGTCTAATTCGTTTGAGTTAATAAATCGTACATTGTTCATGAGATATTTATGATATCACTGTGCTCCTTAAGAAATAAATATAGATATTACATTGGAGACTTCTATGTACAAAGTTATATGGATTTTTAAGAGACCTGATACGTCAGTTCCGTTTTTTCACGATTCAAGTGCTGCAAGCGATTATAAAGCAGCTTTTACAAAACTTGAAACATCACCGACAAGTTTGATTACAAATAGACAGCCTGTAGTTACAGATCAACTTTATTTAGATCAAGTTACATTTGATTCTAAATCTACCTATCAGCAATGGTTAAATTCTTTTTTAACTGAAGCCCCTAACGCCATAATTGAAAGAAACAAATACGTTTTAGAAAATAATCACGAATTGCTTGTTAAAATTATTGACGATGAAGGTACAGTAGTTAAGAAAATGGTCCCGGTAGAAACGGTGTAAGATGTTATTTTATTATAAACTCAAAAAGTTTAATATACAATTAGAAGAAACATTCCTAGAAGAAATATTAGCTACTAGAAGTATCTGGTTTACTGCCGTTAATAATCCAGACGGTTCTTTGACATTTGTTAAGGATAAACCAGATGGGCAATTCTATATGGCTAGGTTAACTAAATTTAAAAAATTAAGCAAAACACTAGCACAGTTATTTCCTACTGCTAATCAAGAAAATAGCTATGTAACTAAATGTCTCCCAGGGTATCACATGGTACCACACAAAGATGCTAACAGACAAACAGCTTTAATTATACCTTTAGGTAAAAATAAAGGTAAGTTAAGCTATTACTTTTTTGGAAAAAAACTGTTAACGCACAATTATACAGGACCTCTATTATCTAGAGTAGATATTGATCATAGTGCAGAAAATGACTCTGATCAAATAAGGTATTCTATTACACTAGAAATGCCTGGCAGTTACTTGTCTAATCTAAGAAGTTTTATTAACCAATAAGTGGGATCTATTTCCCACCATTTACGTCCGTAATTTGGATTACGACCATCTCCGTGATGATTATTGTGCCAAGCTTCTCCAAGAATAAAGGGAAACAACCACGGAACATTCTGACTATTATCTTTAACAGTATAATTTCTATAGCCTGCCCATGGCAAATGAGTGATACTAGTTTGTAATAAAAAAGAATGTAATGTAATAAAAGCAGCAAATCCCATTAAGTATAACCACAAGTTAAAGTTAATCAAGGCAATGATTAAATGAGACACCCAAAAAATAATTTGATAATACTTGTGTGCAAAAACCATATCTGGATCTCTTAAGAGGTCTATAACTGATCTTATACTCATAGTACGCATTTTAAACATCCACAAAATGTAGGCGTGCCAAAATCCGTCTTTTGGACTATGTGCATCTTTACTAGTATCGGCATATCTGTGATGATATCCCCTATGTATACCGATCCAGTAAACAGGGCTTCCTTGCCCGGCAATTATTCCTAGCCATAACAAAATACGTTTAGTAATTTTGTTAACTTTATATCCACCATGGCAAAATAGTCTATGATAGCCTGCACTTATTCCGAGCATGACCATAAGCATATATCCGATTATTGTCGCTACCCACCACCAGTTGGGAGCAGACCCTGATATTATCGAGTAAATTGCATAAGCTCCTACAAACTGCATAGGAATAATAGACCCCCATAGATTAGGGAACGCTAAAATATTTTCGACTATTTGTTTTATAGTTTTCTTTTCCATTGAGTTAAAATCTCCGGGTCCCCGTTATAAATAATTTTTTGCCAACAAGTATTGTCGCATTCATTTGGGCATGTTAGATACTTATAATTATCTGTTTGAAAATTTACTGCGTAGATATCGCAGAAATTTTTAATAACCCAAGATTCCCAATTGTCTGTTTGTCTGCTTATAAAATGCAATTTACTAGCAGTATTGTTTGCCAACCACTCTATTTGACTTTTTGCGCTCTCTGCAAAACTAGGACTCATAACCCTAGGAAATGCAACCTTATTGCTGTGTTTCCAAAGTCTATTTAAAATTCTGTAGACTCCTACAGGCCAGCAATCTCTGCTAGCTATACTTGAACACATTTCGGGATTATTATCTTTATCAAAACAAATTGTAAGTGCAATTGAATATTTTAAAAAATCAGAACTATAATTTTCCCACAATCTATGAGATCTATTTTGATATTGTTGCTCTCGCAACACATCAAAAAGTTGATCTAATTCATTATTGGTCCCCGGAGACCATGTAACTGTTTTCATAATAATAAATTATCAATATCTGTTTCAGTAAATTTATATCCGTGATTGCTGGTATTTCCTATTACTTCTTCTTGAAACTTTGTTAAGAATTCAGGTCTTGAAAAAGGGAATCCAGTTTCGCCTTCATATCCGACTAATTTAATCTTGTGTTCTATTCCTGGAAATAAATCTTTGTGTATCTCTGTCCTGCTACTCCAGCAACTAACTTTTCCAGGGTTTTCGTCGTTTAACAATTTTTTAACCAACGGCAATTTATGAAATGATTTAACAACTTCTGGAGTATAATTGTACCATTCTCCAATAATTGTTTGACCAGTTAAGTTGGCATAAATTGAACTCATAAAATAATCTTCAACCCAATGTAAATGCCAAGGAGATTTGTTATCATAATCTGATGCTAACTCTCTTCTCCAATAGGGTTCTCCCTCTCCCATGACAACAACATTATCAAAATATTTGAACCAATCAAACCTTACCATTCTTTCAACTATAGGAGAATGTGTCTTTTGATATACATCATATGCATTGTTTTCGATCCATCGTTGAAGATTCCAATCAATGATGTTGAGTTTAATTCCTAAGCTATCACAAATATTTTGTGCAGATGTAACATCTCTAACGTTATAATTATTTTCTAAACAGAATGTATAAACGTTTTGCTTGATACCTAATTTATGATTCATTCTAACTACAATTTCGCTGTCAATGCCGCCTGATAGTAAAACATCAAATGGTCCTTGAAAATTTTCAGCAACCATCTCTGCATTATATTTTAATGCGTCAAAATAGTGTAAATCTTTTACATTTAAATTGTTTGCAAAGTGTAATTTAAAAATTGCATTTTTAGAAAGTTTTGGACCGAAGATAGGACCATCGTCAAAACTACAAGACATCCAATTGTTTAGTCTAAGCATTTTATACCCTTTTATACATTAAACAAAATTCTTTTTTAAATCCATATGACTCTAATTCATTAATTCGAGTCTCGTCTTTAATTGTTACTGTTTCATTAATATAAACACACCCAAGTTCTAATGCTAAATTTTCAAAATAGTCATTTAATAATTTTGAAATAGTGTTATCTTCAGACAGTGCTAAATTAATTAAAATTACTTTTTTGTCAACGTCTTTTAAACTGTAACAAATAAATCCAACATATCTATTATCAATTTCTGCCCATACAATTCCTGATGTAACTTCATCAACATCTTGAAGAGCATCAGCTACATGTTTTCCATAACCTATAGTTACATAATAATTAGATTTTTCTACAGTGCCGTTTTTAAAATAATCATACACTGGACTATCTACTAAGTTGTTAGAATGAAATATTTTTATCATTTTATCTTCTTTGACATAATGTACATCAGCGGAGACAAGTTATCTTTCTCCGCAGTTTTAAATCTAACATGATTGTTTAAATTTACAGTAGCTCGTATTGCAACACATTTTTTTATTCTTGCTTGTTCTTCAAAGTGTTTATTCATTATCTGATGTATTCCCCGCTGTCTATAATTTTCATCAACTGCTGTTAAAATTATAGACAAATGAGGCATCATTTTTGAACTAAATGAATTATCGTAACATAAGATACCTACAACTTTATTTTCTTGTTCGGCCCATATAATTGAACAATCTTTATCATTCCAATATGTATAAGGTAAACCATTACCATTGTCGATTAACGAAGCTACTTCTCTAATAAAAAATGTATAAGCAGGGGTAAAAGAAACATGATCACAATGTTTTAAAATTAAATTGTTTCCTTTTTTATCTATTTCATTACCTAATATTTCAAATGTCATTCTGTGTTCTCCTCAACCCATTTATAGAAATGAATTATGTCAGTTTCTAACGGATGCGGATTATTGCTAGGCATCCTATACTTTGATGAAGCAGAAATTTCATTTACTGCTTGTATATCTTCATCAAATGTTGTTTCGGCCATTTTTGCAAAATGTTCTCGCTGTTCAGGAGAAACATCTTTATTAAACAAATAGTGTATGTATACATCGTAGCCGTTTCCGGATTCTTTCGGAGTCATCTCACTGAAATATAAACATCCGGGCTCCCATTCAATATGTGTAAACGGGTAGACAAAAAGCCACCAACCGTGTTCATGATATTGTGCAATCCAGTCGTAACCTCTTTCAGAAATTAATTTAGTGCAATCGACATAACTATGCAACAAAGGATGTATTTGCTCAACATGTAATAAGTCTACATGCATCTCCATTTGCCAACGCCAATCTCCTGCACCATGTTTTTTAACACTGTGACTGTATTCTAGTCGATCATTTTTTAAATCTAAAACCCATTTAGCATTAACTGGTTCTTCCCAGTCTAAGAAAATTAATCCGCTTTCACCTTTAACTGCATTTTTAGATTTAATGTTTACATTGTTGTTTATTGGCGAACCATTTTTTGTCCATGACCATCCGTGAAGTCCGCATTTAAATTCTTCTTTAGTTGTACCTGGATTTATAATTTTGTTTCCTCGGTGAGGACATCTATTAGCAAATAGTTGTAAATCTTTATTAATTACGTAATGACTACTACCAAAAAAATTTGAATTAGTAAACACATCATTATGTGTTAAGATTTTTGGATACTTGTTATTCAATGTTACCATTTCTTATTGTTCCTACTTTATACGAATGTATGAAACCTAACAATCCGTCAGCACGATCATCTTTGTCTTTGACAACATATGGTTGAATATTATTTTCTAAATATTTTAAACCTTCTTGCCAAATATGAAATGCTTTTGATCCTGCAAAGCCTTCGTAGAACCATGCATCAAATTCACTGTACCAATCTTTAACAGCTTTGTCTGCTTGGTACCAATTGTTGTCCCATGTTGTATAAATTAAGGTTCTAAGAATTCTTTCATGTACAAGACGAAAAACTTTCGGGTAAGGCTCGGTTAATAATGCTAGATCCCAAAACTTTTTATTTTCAGGAAACGCTTCAACCCACTTTTTAATTACATGCACTTGTTTAGAAATTATTTTAACAGAGTCAGGACTCCAATAAAAAAATTCAACAGTACTGTTGTTGTAATCTTTTATGTGCTCGGCAACTGTAATAATATTAGCAGCACGATCGTTGAAGCCTACATAAAAGACTCCTTCTTTAATCCAGGTTCTTGGTTTTTCTAAACCTACAATAAGTGCAATTTTTTTCTCTTTGTCGAATTTTTTTCGTATTTCGTTAAAATGGATATAGTTAAATCTTGTTGCACCAGCAATGTTAACTTGTTCTCTTTTTGTTAAAATCCAACTAGCATCTCCAATATTCTCAAGAGAGTTAAACAGATGATCTGTTAAATCAACTACAGTAATTTTTGTTCTAGGAGATAACTTTTCAATTTCTTTTAATCTTGGAAACGTTTGTAGTGCATACTCGGCCGCGGCGTTTTTGTTATTTTTATTATTTGGATCGAGCTCAGTAAATTTAGCAGATCCTCTATTCATGGTGTTTACAATAATTTCGTCAACTAGCAGTCCTTGTCTAATAAAACTCATTAAAGCATTGTGACTATCTGAGCCGCCGCTATAACTTAGAATAAGGTAATCATACTTTTCTCTTAGATCTCTTGCACGTTGGTTGTACAATTCATCTAATGTTTCTGTCGGCTCTTGACTCCAGTCAAATGCTCCAAAGCATTCATTATTAAAACGCCATTCAATTGGTTTTTTGACTTTTATAGAAAATAGACAAGCATTAATTTTTGAATCAAATTCTTGCCCGTCACAGGTGTAGTATCCAAGTTTTTTATCTAGCATTTTTTCCTCTGAATATTTATAAGGCGTAAATATGTTTTTAAGAAAAGGTGACTGCATGAAATACGGGTTTGAGAATGACCAATGGTGGATCGAATACGATTCGGCTCGATGGCAGCCCGGTAACATGCGAGAAGAGTCAGACCGGCGTGCTCGAGAAATTGGCGAGACTAGTAAAAAAATTATGCTAAGTTTGAGCGGAGGAGTTGATAGCCAAAGTATGCTTTTGAGCTTTCAAGAACAAGGGGTTCCAGTTGAATGTGCATTTTTATACTTGCCAGGGTTTAACGATCACGAATATAAAAATTTAAAACTTGTTGAAGACAAACATCAAATCAAGGCACATATTATAGATGTAGACGTTTACAAGATCAAAGACGAGCTAGAAGAAGAAGCTGCTCGATATGATATTCAAATTAATTCTATTCTTCAAAAAAAGTTTTTAAGCCTAATCCCCGACGACTATGATTTTGTACAAATGGTACATGATCCTTATGTCCATATAACTCCAGACAATAAACCATTTTGGTTTCAAGGATTTAATTCTTTTGAAATGGTAAGACAACGTGCATTTGAGCTGTTAGATAGAAAAGGAAAATTTATATTCTTTGGAGATACTAGCGAGTTTCTGTGCAGTATTTTAGATGAAGAAATACTATGGAGTTGCATACACTCATGGCCATATTTTAAAGGCAATGGTCTAACAAAAGGTCCAGAGTTTCCGCACGTATATTTAGAAACAACTGACCGATGGGATTATTATATTAAGCCTTTGATTTACGGAAAGTATTGGAAGGACGAACTGTTGTATTTTCCAAAATGGGCAGGATTTGAAAATATACCGTTTTTCTTAACTGAGTTAAAAATTAGAGAACATGCTCTTACAATACCTCTTAGACCATTTGTAGATTTTTTAAAATCGTGTAATGGAGAGACTAAAAGGTACTATCAAAATATTCATAGACCATCTACTAGTAGTTGAACTATATCTTTAACAGGAAGTATAGATTTAATATGATCTATACCTTTACCTGCAAAAATGTGTCCTTTAGTAGGATCCTTCATTCCCATATTTAGAGAGTTAGTGTTATTAAAATCGTCTTCTTCTATACGAGAAAAAATTATAGCATTCTGTTGAGCACCTGCATCTAATCTTTTAATTTCATTTGAAGAAGATTCGATCATTTTTAACTTAGTTTCTTTACTAATACAGCTTTCTTCTGACGCTGCAAATAATGTACCTATTGCTACACCTATACAGCCCATTTCTATATACTTTTTGATATCTTTGCTAGAACCAATACCGCCTGACATAACTGCTGGTAACGAAGGAAACTGTGATATTATCGATAACAATTCTTCGTCTTCGTCAATGGTTTGAATGCTTCTACCTGCACCATGTTTTCCTTTTAAGATAACTCCGTGCATTAATCTAGGATTAACATATGTTCTACCTAGAACCTTTGCAAACATCTTTAAGTTTGGATTTGAAAGATATTCTAGATATAAATGTTTTTCTTCATTTGGGTAGCTACAGTCAT
>JACCDW012107241.1_pt1 | contig 20796 bp, 20 predicted proteins | sample 7449781 | NCBI WGS metagenome assembly JACCDW01 (sample SAMN15323449, study PRJNA562643) | freshwater metagenome | isolation source: river surface water | place: USA:Blue River Watershed | collected 2017-08-18
CGGCACTGGACCGCATCAACGTTGCACGACTGGTATGCTTCTTGCGTGCTCGACTGAAAGAAATTGGTAACCTGTATTTGTTCGAACCCAATGACCAAATTACACGTCAGGAAATTACCAACACTTGCAACAGCTTGATGATTGACTTGATTGCCAAGCGTGCCATTTACGATTACTTGGTAGTGTGTGACCTAAGCAACAACACACCAGCACGTATCGATCGTAACGAGCTATGGGTAGATATTGCTATTGAGCCTGTCAAGGCAGCTGAATTTATCTATATTCCTTTGCGTATCAAGAACACTGGAGAGATTGCTGCCGGAGCATAAAGATAGGGCTCTAGGGCCCTATTTTTCCAGTATCATACAAGGTAAATAAACGTAACAGGAGAGATTATAAAATGCCAGTTTCATCACTACAAAGAATGACAGTACCTTTGGCCAGCGACCAAAGTGCAAGCACACAAGGCTTGCTAATGCCCAAACTCAGATATCGCTTTAGAGTGCTATTTGAGAACATTGGTGTTAGCAAACCAACTACAGAAATGACCAAACAGGTTGTAAGTTTTGCTCGTCCTAATTTGACATTTGAAGAAATCACTTTGCCCATTTACAACAGCACATTGAAACTGGCTGGACGTCATACTTGGGCCGATATTCAATGCGAAATTCGCGACGATGCATCGGGCAACGTTAGCAAGCTGATCGGCGAGCAAATGCAGAAACAGATGGACTTCTTGGAAATGAGTTCGGCTGCTTCTGGTATCGACTACAAATTCAAAACAACTTTTGAAATTCTCGACGGCGGCAACGGCGCCAATGAACCCATTGTACTTGAATCATGGGAACTGTATGGTTGCTACCTCAAAGGTGCTGACTATGGCCCAATGAACTATGGCAGCAACGAAGCTGTTGCTATTACATTGACCATTGCTTATGACAATGCCAACCAAGGCAACCAAGGTGGCGGCGGCATTGGTGGAGTCATTGGTCGTACTGTCAACAACGTTGTAACAGGTGCCGGCCAAGGCGCATAAGGCATAATCAATGTCTAGTTTCGGCCAAGACTTCTTACAAGGCTTTGCTGGATCAAATAGCTTGCGTGATTACACTCACGCAAGCAAAGTTTTCCGCACCAACGCCTACGAACTCAAGCCTCGTTTTAAATTTCTTTTCCATGTGGTGTTTACGCTCAACCTGGATCAGATTCCTGCGCTTCGTAACTCAAAAATATTTGGCGCCAGTGAAATTTATAATCTTAGCTTGGCAGTTAAAACCATTGATTTGCCAAAGTACAGAGTAGACTCTCATACATTGAATCAGTATAACCGCAAGCGTGTTGTGCAGACCAAGATTAACTACGAGCCTGTGGCTGTGACATTTCACGACGACGGTGGCGACAACATTCGCGAACTGTGGTATCAGTACTATTCTTACTACTACAAAGATCCATCGCAACAATACGGAAACACTCCAACCACCAATGGTAGCATAGGACAGGTTCAGACCAAACAAAATGGCATGAGCTACAACAATCGAGACATTTACGAGCAGAACAGAGCTGGAAACGTAAATGATTGGGGATACATTGGTGAAAACTTCATGGACGGCACCAGCGCAGCCTCAGGCAAGCCGCCATTTTTCAAAGACATACAAATTTATGGATTTGATCAGCACAAGTATGCAAGATACATTTTGATCAACCCACTGATCACAAGTTGGAGTCATGACCAATATGACTACAGTCAAAGCAATGGCGTTATGCAAAATGCAATGACCATTTCTTATGAAACTGTAAAATACTATTCGGGCGCACTTGGCAAGCCAGACGCCAACGTCAACTGGCCAGACACTGCACACTATGACAACACACCAAGTGCATTGGCTCGTGCTGGAAGCACAGCTACAATATTTGGCCAAGGTGGATTGCTGAGTACCGGCAATGGTATCTTGACTGACTTACAGAGTGGATCAGTTATGGGACTTATTGGCGCGGCACAAAAAGCTGGTACTGCTTACAATACATTCAAAGGCAAGAATCTCAAGAGTGTTGTTCAAGCCGAAGCAGTAAGTCTGGGCAAGGATGTTATCAATCAATTTGGTCCAGGTGCAGTGCGATCCGCAGTAAATAAAGCTGATAGCTGGATATTTCCTACCAAGGCAGTACAACGTCAAGCCAACACTGACACACCTCCAATTTAAAATAACGCTATGTCACAGGGAACAGTCAATTACACAAACACAAAACTCGATCTAAGTGTTCGAGTGTTTGATACTTTTTATGGTTTTGACGCCAATGTCCCTGCCAACGAATTTGACATTGTCAACAGTTTTTTTAAAAACGTAATGGAAAATGATCGAGCAGCTGGCAACATGACAGTGAGCTTGTTTCAAGTGGCAGATCAAACAAAGATACCTGTGCTGACTTTGTTAGATACAATGAAAGGTAAAAATGGCCTAGACCTTTCAATTAGCATGGCTTACTATCTCAACAATATTCGCAGTAGATCTACATTGTTGGGCGTCAATGCACAAGCAACGCCTAACTTTTATGCAGCTAGAGCGGTATTGCAATGAGCAAGTGGGCACAAGGCGTTTATCAAATTCTAAACCCAAAAAAATACGTAGGTAACGGCAGCCCACGTTATAGATCTGGTTGGGAACACAGCTTCATGAGATTCTGTGACACCAACGATAACATACTGCAATGGGCCAGCGAAAGTGTACGTATTCCTTATCGGCACCCACTCACTGGTAAAATGACCAACTATGTTCCGGACTTCCTGATCACTTATCGTACCAGAGACAACACAATGAAAGCAGAATTGATTGAAATCAAACCTGCTGGACAAAGCATGATGGCCGAGGGACAGAATCCCCGAGAGCGTGCTGTGATTGCTGTGAACTATGCCAAGTGGGACGCTGCCACTAAGTGGGCCCGCCAAAACGGCCTAACATTTAGAGTCATCACTGAGAACGAAATGTTCCGTAATGGCGGCAAATAAATATTGTTTTAGATAGCCCACTATGTCTCTTCAAATTGTCAATGGTACTTTAAGTGTAGTCGATGGCTACACATTGTTTGAGCCCACACACCAGTCGGCAATTTTTGCCTTTGGTGGCTTGATCGGCCAAGCTCAAAATTGGTCAATTTCGAATACTTTTTCGTACCCAGGGATTATGTCAAATGACATAGCCGGTGTTGGCACTGCCAGAGCCAATCCTGCTGCCGCTGGCTACGGCGGAGACAAAGCTATATTTGGATTTGGGCAACCTACCTCGGGCGGCTGTTCCTTGACAAATCTTGTTTCTAACACAGGTGTAATGGCAACAGACACTGCTGGAGTAGCAGACTCGGCATATAGACTTGCTGCTGCCGGATATGGTGGTGATAAGGCTATTTTCGGGTTTGGCATATCGGACTTGTATTCTGTTACCAATCACACCTATCTAGTGTCTAATTTGGGTGTAATGGCTTCTTCTTATTCGGCAGTAGGAACAGCTAGATGGGGACTGTCGGCAGCAGGTTATGGTGGAGACAAAGCCATATTTGCTTATGGTGATGTAAACTTGACCAGTCCTGTGTCAAGCACAACCACTTATAATTTAGTATCAAACACCGGAGTAGTAGCATCTGACTCAACGCCATCATTGGGCTTCATTGGGGTTGTTGGGGTGGCCGCAACTTACGGCAGCGACAAAGCTATATTTGCCTGGGGATACAATGTTACTGGTAGCAGCTACACTGATATACAGACATATAGTTTGGTTTCGAACACTGGCACTTTTGTATCCTATGGTACTACAGTGAATGCAGGGAGAAACTTTGCAGGTGGCGCCACATACGACGGAGATAAAGCAGTGTTTGGATTCGGTGGAGGAAACAACGGCCTTGGTGTTTTTTACTTAACAAACACATACAACCTAATATCAAACACAGGAATAGTAGCAGCTAATCAATCCGCACTAAATGCCACTGCTCGCACTGGAGTTGGCGCCGCTGCCTACGGTGGATAATTCAAAGTTATAATCTCTCCAAAAACAATCAAATAAATAGGTCATGACTCGTAAACTCGAAGAACTTTTTGACCTGCCCCCAACTGCACAAGATGTGGACACATCTGTTCCTGCTATTCCCGAAAACCGAGAAAAACTCGCTGCCATAGACGATGCCATAGACAAAATCGATTCGGCGTTGCCGGCGGTACGAGGACTGGATGCCACCGACACAGAAATGGATGAACTTGCTGGGCTTGCTACCGGTAGCTACAAAGACCTAATGGATCTTGGCATGCAAGTTGATTCAAGGTTTGCATCTGAAATCTTCAGTGTAGCCAGCAATATGTTGGGCCATGCTATTACGGCAAAAACAGCCAAACTAGACAAGAAGTTAAAGATGATCGATCTGCAGCTCAAAAAAGCCAGACTTGACCAACAGGCTGCAGCCGCTGCTGCCAAAGACTCTGAGGGCGATGAATCAATGCCCACAGCACAGGGTATGGTGTTGAGCCGCAATGACTTACTTGAACGTATCATTGCCGGTAATAAAGAAAACACTAAAAAAGAATAAATACGTCATAGGAATCTGACAATGAAACCATTCGCACAATATCTTGCCGAAAGCGAACGCACTTACGATTACCGCATTAAAATTTGCGGCGACGTAACCACAGAGTTTGTTCGCCAACTCAAATCCAAACTGGATCAATTTGATCCTGTCAAAATGAGTGACATCAAAACCACACCAATCCAGAAGATCCCCACAGATTTTCCAAACTTTCAAAATGAGAAAGTTTCGATGATTGATGTGAGTTTTCGCTATCCTGCCATTGAGCCACAGATCAAGCAACTGGCACAACTGATGGGCATGGATCCCAACAAAGTTGTGATGCAGACACAGGCTCATGTTGACGGTTTGGTACAAGAGTATGAACGCATTGAAGACGAAAACAAAGATTTGTTGAGCGACACTGACTATCCTGCCGATACTGCTGAGCAACGAGCCTTGGTCAAAGACTATTCAACTGGTCCTTATGATCACGCTGTGCTCAAGAATGCCTATCGTTCAGATTTCACAATAGCCGGAGGAAAAACTCCTGCAGCTCAAACCACAAACGACTTAGCCATGGGTGTCAAGAGCCCAATGACCAAAATAGTTCGTCCAGCAAAACCAGCCACTGGTGCTAATCCCCGAGGATAATCAAAATGACATTTTTCTATGACTTAAACAAAAAACTCAAAGAAGTATTGGATACTCCCAAGAGTGAGCACAAGCAACTCAATGAGCGTGACGAAGGCAAGCACAATAATGCTACCACAGGCTTCAAGGCGTTGGCCGACAAAGCTGCTAAAGAATATGGCAGCAAGGCTGCTGGTGAGCGTGTGGCTGGTGCAGTTCGTGCCAAGATGGCCAAATCTGGAAAACTTGAAGAGACAGACATGGACGAGTCAGCATTACAGGCCTATTTAGGTAAGAAGAAATATGGCAAGCAAGGAATGAAGGCTCTGCAAAAAGCAGGCCGTGATCATGCCAGTGCCAAGACCATGAGCAACATCCGCAACAAGTATGACAAGTATGATGAGAGCATGGACGAAGGCATGTTTGACAGCCTCAAGCAAGGCATGGCCAAAGTAGCCAAGAAAGGTCTTGAGAAGCTGGGTCACGGCAGCGACGAAGCTATGCGCAAAGATCTACAAAAGAAAATGGGCGTACCACAGACTGGCAAGAAACCCACGGATGAAGATTATGGCCCAATGGAAGACGGAGCTCTAAAAGGCGGACAGAAGAAACTGGATCGCAATCACAATGGCAAATTGGATGCACAAGACTTTGCTATGTTACGTGCTGGTAAAAAACGTCAAGAAACTGACGAGGGCAGTGATTGGAGCCAACTGGGCAAAGAATACAGCCGTCCAAAGATTGGCAGTGTAGAGCGTGGTGCCAAGCATGATATTGAGCACACAGCCACAGGACGTCGAGTCACACGCCGCGTTGACGACCAAGGTATGAGTGTAGGTGCCGACGACGAAGTTGGAACAGAACCAATCAAGCGCGGTCGTGGAAGACCAAAAGGCAGCACAGGCAAACTTGGAGCCAAAGGCCCCAGCGGAACTAGCAAACTCATGAAGCGCGAAGGCGAACAAGAATTGGACGAAAAGGCAGTGAGCAAGAAGCAACAGAAGTTCATGGGTATGGTCCATGCTGCACAAAAAGGCGAAAAAGCCGCAAGCCCAGAAGTTGCCAAAGTTGCCAAGACCATGAAGAAAAAGGATGCAGAAGACTTTGCAAGTACCAAGCACAAAGGTTTGCCAGAAAAAGTCAAGAGCAAGAAGAAAGAAAAGACCGAAGAGTCTGATGCCGCACCAACCAGCGGCAAAGGTGTTCAGTTTGGCAAAGGCATCTACGACAGCCTGAATCGCGAAATTGAAAATCTTATTGCTGAGTCAATGAGCATCAATGCTTCAGATTCGACAGACGGAACAAAAAGCCTGACCATCACTGCCACAGATGAAGACGCTGTTAAACTAGCTGGAATCATGCGCAATGCTGGCTTGGGCGGCGAAGGTACAGCACACGAAGAGCCACACGGCGAAGTTGAAGTGGTTGGCGTAGAAAGTCCAATCTCTGGTGACGAAGGTGCTTGCGATACCTGCGGTAGTCATGACTGTGGTTGCGATGACATCGAAGAAGCAGTAAGCGAAAATGAGCCAAACTGGCCCACTGACGAAGAAACCAGCGATGACGCACTGCAATACTCGGGCGGTTTGAATGGTCCCAAGTCAACTGGTCAGACCACTGTGCCTGTTATTGCTAATCAAGGCGAACGTACTGGCGTGGACGACGAAGAACTGCGCCGTATGATGGAGATGGCCGGATTGCAAAGTGAACTCAAGCCATGGGAACGCACCATGAAGGAAGAAGCTGAAGAAGAACTCGACGAGCAAGAGCAAGTAATGGCAGTGGAAGAAGCCGAAGAACTGGACGAAGCCAAAGAAATGTGCGAAGTCTGTGAAGCCACTCCTTGCAAGTGCGACGAAAGCATTGAAGAAAGTCTTGCTCGTTTCCGCAGCCTGGCCGGTTTGAAAGAAGCTGCCAAGCCTGACTATATCGATCTTGACAAAGACGGCGACAAGGAAGAGTCAATGAAAAAGGCTGCTGCTGACAAGGAAAAAGAAGACAAGAAGGTCGAAGAAAGCATTTTCAAAATGACCAATCTTTGGAAATCCTACAAGGGGTAAATTATGAACGAGTACAAGCCTTACAACGAATCTTTGACAACACCTCCTGTGCAGAACCCACACAGTCCTGCACAAGGTGGATACAAACAGCAACCAGTTAATATTCCTGGTGTGCTGGATCAAACACGTGGTTTGTATCAACCTTATGTGCCACAGAAAGATAACAAATAATGGCTGCCAACGTTTATACCTCTCTTGCTAACACCACAGTTTATACTGATAAGTTGCAGATCAGTACAAAGTCTAACGAAGTAACGTATCAAGTATATGCCACTGCACTGGGATCTGCTGCTGCCGCTGGTAACATCTATTCTCAACCAATTCAGATTCCTGCCGACACGGTGTTTGAAGTTTATGCAGGCGTTGGCAATAAAGTAACCATTACAGGGTCAAACTGGACTGCACTCGAACTTGGCACTGCAAGTTCTGCACAAGCCGGTGTCATTGGCTACGGCAGCAACTGATCATGAGAGCTCGAGAGTTTGTTGCCGAAGGCAGTAGATCCGCGGGTCGGAGAGCCGAGGCCAATCATGAATTTGATATGGCCCACCCTGGTTTAGTAGGTCCTGAGGCCAATGGCGATACCTACTGGGGTCGTTACTACGACTTTTACCGTGTGGCTAGTTTGGCAGGTATGGATCTTGATCAAATTGAACAAACTGACGATATTAGCTTTTTTGGTAACCTACCTGTGTTTTCTGCCTACACTGAACACGATCGCAAAAAACTCAAAGCAATTATGAAAAAGCTGGGCATGAAGCCCAGAGATCATGTTGAGCCAGGCAGTCTTGAACCCGACTATGTAAACAAAACCAGCCCAGTAAAGTCGTTCCAAGGCTATAAGAGATAATCATGTGTGTTATCGTTGCCAAATATTTTCCCGGCATCGGTTGGGCAGGTGCTAAGAATCGAGATCGCAATTACACTCCTGTGCTAGATTTCATTGAAGATACAAAAAATGGCACGTCAAGAATGATGATGCATGACCAAATCACTGGTTACAAAGAAGGCATCAACAGCCATGGCATTAGCATATTGAATACCAGCCTTGATGTCTATGATGACGAACGAGAAGTAGATGTAGGTACAGCAGACGTAAGTCCCGATGGACGACTTATTGCCGCTGCACTGCTTAAAGACAATGTAGTGGATGCCGTCAAACTGTTAATCAAACACAAGTTGGTGGGTTGTACCATTGTGTTTGATCGTAATGATTTGTATCTCATTGAGGGCAGCGACCGAGACGGTACTGCACCCTATCACTACGTAGTTAAAAAGATCCCTAAAACAGAAACCATTGCTAGAACAAATCACGGCATATACATGCCATGGGCTGGATTTCAACGTGGCAAAAAACACAGTGAAACTGCTAGCAGAATTAGCAGCGAGTCTCGACTGCTGCAATCAGAGTTGGTTGTAAAGCATGCCGAAACACCCGAAGATTTGGTTGATGGCCTGTGCCAAGTCTATATTAACGACCCTCAACTAAATATAATGAGAACTAGCACAGAAAGAAAAAAGTTCCGTACCAACAGTCAACAATTGTGTGTGCCCAAGGAAAGAACACTGTATTGTCGTCCTGTAAGCAGTCATTTACAATTTGACTTTTGGAACTTGAACAGACCCGAAACCAATGTTTGGGTTGAAATTTTAAGTAATCGTGCATTGTGGCAGAACACCAGGGGCGACCCACCGTTTGGTCACTTAAAAATGAAAGATATAAAATGAGAGCACGTGAGTTTGTAGCAGAAGCAAAGTTTGGCGCAGCAGCAGATGTTCCTGCCGACGCCAAAAAACTTCCTAAGTCGCATCGATCTGCTCTAAAAGGCGCAATTAGCATGCCGGATATCAGCCAGACTAAACAAGGCGGCAGCCCATATACACAATGGCGTTTTGGTATTGCATTAGCCGGTGCACCAGATTTTCCAACACCGTCAGCAGGTGCATTTGCCGGCGATCCACTATTAGCAACTTACTCAGATGTAGACCTGGAAAAAGTCAACGCTGCTGCCAAAGCAGTGGGTGCTGGTGAAGTCAAAAAGCTAACTGACAATCGCAGCACCGAAGCTGACTATGTTCACAAAATCAGTCCAGTAAAGGGCTTTGCGGGGTACCAAAGATGAGGGCTCGCGAGTTTATCACAGAACAAGCACACTTGCCTCCAGAGCAAGCCGATCCCATGCGTTACACCTATGTGTTGCCAGGGCTCAGTGCGTCAGACCCTTACAACAACTACCGATTTGGTGTGGCCATTGCTCGAGCCAGATCTGATCACGGTCAACAAGACGGTGTGAATGAGCACATGCCAGTATGGAATCCCGAAACTGCGTTTGGCGAGCACGGCGTTGTAGCAGGCATGGTGCCTAGCGTCGACAAAATAATTGACGCTGCACTAAAAATGACCCGCACACCCGGTGGGAAAAAACTGGTTTCAACTGGGCCCAGTGAGGAGCCGCCTTTTGTAGATAAAGTTAGTCCTATCAAAGCATTCAAAGGATATAGATAATGGCAGTCCCAGACCCAACCGAAGTAGCACCTTGGTATTTGCGTAATATTAATCAGGCATTGGCTCTGGATGAAGCCACAGGTAATGTGTATGTGCGCACCGGTATCACTGGCGATATTATCATTGAAGGCAATGTTGTTATTCCGGGGAATGTTGATTCACACATCAGTGAAATAGGTACATCGGGCAATTTAACTGTTCCTTGGATGCCCGTGAGTATAGATGGCAATGCCAATGTATCTATTACTTCCGGGAACGTAGGTATTGTTGGAAATGTAAATGTAACACAAGGCACCAGTCCTTGGGTAGTATCGGGCAATGTGGGTATTACTGGTAATGCCAACGTAGTATTAGCAGGTGATGCCAACGTTGTGATCTCTGGTTTTTCGGGCGCCACAGCAGACGCTTTTGGAAGATTACGTGTGAGCGAGCCGTATACATTGTTTGACACACAGGCCCTTTATTACGATCACAAGCAGTTTGCTAACTCCATCACAGGCACAGCCAACGTGGTTTATGTTCAGAATCAAAGCAGTTACCAACTCAATGTAGGTGCAACATCAGGTGATTCAGTCATAAGAGAAACTGTCAAGGCATTTCCTTACCAACCAGGCAAGAGTCAGCTCACATTGAACACATTCTGTTTTAGTACACCCAAGACTGGCCTACGTCAGCGTGTGGGACTTTTTAGTGCAGACAACGGCGTGTTCTTTGAAAACGATGGGACTTACAATTACATGGTAATTCGTTCTGGATCAACTGGTGTTGAAGAACGCATCCGCCAAGACGCTTGGAATGTTGATAACATGCTGGGTGGTGGCGGAACTGCCAACCCATCGGGCTACACACTGTACCCCAACCGCACACAGATTATGTTTGCTGACGTAGAGTGGTTGGGTGTGGGATCTGTTCGAGTGGGATTTGTTATCAATGGCGGTTATGTAATATGCCATCAGTTCAATCACGCCAACCAGACTGGTAATACCAAGGTCTACATGACCACGGCTACCTTGCCCATACGTTATGAAATAACCAATACTGCCAATACTGATGGTGCTAGCATGATGACACAGATTTGCAGCAGTGTAATTTCTGAAGGTGGATTCCAACTGGCAGGATCAGGTAACCCAAGAGCAGCATCTCATACACTAGACGCACCTGTTCGACTGCCCAACGATCTAAGTTTCAAGCCGGTGATATCAATTAGATTGAAAAACACCAACTTAAATGCTGTGGTTATTCCCATAAACTATTCTTTGGTTCCTGCGGCACAAAGTGTATTCCAGTATCGTATCTATAAAAAGGCCATTACCTCAGGAGGCACGTGGACTCCATCAGCATCTGACAGCTCCGTGGAATACAATCTAGCACCCACTGCGTTGGTGTCAGGTGACATTGCTGAACAAACTTTCTTGAACAGTTCGAATCAAAGCAGCCAAGCACCTGTGCAACAATCGTTTACATTTGTATATCAACTGGAACGAGATCCATTTACTAGCACAGCCTATGAGTATGTGATCATGGCCGCTACTACGGGCACCAACCAAGACGTTTATGCCAGCGTGGAATGGCAAGAAATAACCTAACGTCAACAGAGTTTAACCTCTAAATTTTGGTAAATACAGACAATAGCCTGAATTTAACAATGACTCAAACAACACAATTTTTTTATTTTTGCAAGTTGTTGCCCGTAAGTGCAGGTTTAAGGAATAAACAATGAGTGAAAAAAACTTTGTAGTAAGCACAGGATTGACCATCGCCGAAGGCGGCAACATAGACGGAGTCACAAATCTAAACGTCTCGGCCAATATTGTCATGAGCGGAGGTGATATTGCCAACGTTGGTAATGTCACTGCTGGGCATTTTGTCGGCAATGGCAGTCAAATCACTGGAGTAACTGCTAGCACTGGCAATATTACGTTTGATGGCGAAAATATTGGTTCTACTACTGATATTGTTAACATAGTTACATCCAATGGCAGCACAGAAGATTACACTTGGTCATTTGGCACAGATGGTGACTTACTATTTCCACGCAATTCGGCTGGCAACACAGATCCTTACTTGACTATTACCGGTGGTGCAAACCCAAGAATATTGTCAGAAGATGCAAGCCAAGCGGGTCCTGCCAATCTCGAGATTACAGCCCTCAACACTGTATTCACTGGCCTTACTGGACAGAAAGTAACAATTTATCCCGACGACGGCGAGATTGCCGCAGACAGCAATCTACAGATATGGACCAATGCTGGCAATGTAAACGAACAAAGCTGGACTTTTGATACCACTGGCAATCTGACCACATCATCTAACCTGATCATTGGTCCTTCTCCTGCTGGCGGTTCGAGCATTCTCCAGTATGATTCTGCTCTTCAAGTTGTTGGCGAAGGTGCCAATGCCATAATGGTCATGGGCTGGGCCGCAAATACCAATGCTCCTGACAGTATAGCAGTGGTTGGATTCAACACTCCATATACCAATGGCGCTAGCAATGTTCAAATTGCCGTGGGCAACAACGCAACCACAGTCAACTACTGGACCTTTGCTAACAATGGCACAACAACATTCCCAACATTGACTGTGGACTTACACAACGGTGGTAATCAAGCCGGCCAAGTATTACAGTTTGGCGATGGCTCACAACAAGCGATTATCACCGGACCAACACCCGCAGTTGACAACAACGCACAACGACTGATCATTCAAGGTCAGGCTGGTAACGGTACCGGCGAAGGTGGTGATGTTTACCTATGGGGAGGCGATGCTGAGTTCAACGGCGGCGATATCAAGATCTATGCAGGCGATGCCGACAACGTAGCCAGTGGTTCTGGTGGCTACGTCAACATTGAAGGCGGCAGTGGATTTGACTATGGTGGTTATGCCAGCCTGCGTGGCGGACAATCCAACAATGGACAAGGTGCCTATGCACAGGTGGTGGGCGGATATGGTGCGTCAGGCGGTGATGCCAACATCACGGGCGGGCAAGGGTATGCTGGCACCGGCGGTGCTGTAAACATCACAGGTGGCATATCAGGCAATGGGCTTGCTGAATACGGCAACGTAAACGTTACTGCTGGTACGTCGACTTGGACTTTTGATAACACCGGTAATCTTACACTGCCAGGCGGCGGTATTGTCTATGGTAATCCATACACACCGAGCGGAGCCCCTGGCAATACAATCACATTACAACCAGCAGGATCAGGTACTATCACTGACCAAAGACTGTTGGTATATCCCACAGCAGGCGACGGTGATCACATTCACTTGACTAGTGGTAACTTGTATCAAACTGAGTTGTTCCTGGGCAGCGACAACCTATATGTCAAGTTATCAGCCTCGGGCAACATTGTTGTCAATGCCAATGACGGCGCGGGCAATACAGCACAATGGAATTTTGGTACAGATGGTACAACAATATTTCCTGGAAATATAACAGGCAGTGGAGCCAGTCCTGCGCCAAGTATCAGTGGCTTTGATAATGTAAATTCTGTAACTATCAGTGCCAGTGGCAACGTCACAGGCGATTATATCTTAGGTAATGGTAGCCAGTTGACCAACCTGCCAGCGCCTGCAGTCGCACAAGATATCACCTCTGTTGGTGATATGAGTATAATGACCTATGATGGTAACATAAAATATGTAAACTATGCCACAGTTGAGCCTGCCACTGGTACTATAAAATCGTCTGGGAATATTAGTGCTATAGGTAATGTTCAAGCCGGCAATGTTAGAACTGCCGGTTTAGTAAGTGCTACAGGTAACGTAACCAGTGGCAATGTATTGACTGCTGGACTGATTAGTGCAACTGGCACAATTACCAGTGCTGCCAATATCATAGGCGGCAATGCCATAATCAGTGGTGCTGCAACCACTGGCATTAACGCTGTATTAGCAGGACCAACATTCACACCATTGGCCAACACTGTAGCAGGATTCACAGGTAACGTCAACAGTTACACACAAGTCACATTCCAGAACAAAAACTCCGGTGCAGATGCTACAGCCGACTTTATTCTTACAGCAGACAATGGCAGCGACACTGTGAACTACAGTGACTTTGGTATTATCAACTCTGGGTACGACAATGCTACACCAACTAACAGCCTGGGCAACATTGTGTTTGCCGCAGACACTTACTTGTATGCCCAAGGCAACACCGGCAATGCAAGTCAGTCGGGCGGTAACTTGGCAATTGGCACTACAGTGCCCGGCAAGACGGTCAAGATTTTTGCAGGTGGTGTAACTAGTAATTCTATTATTGCCAACATCAGCAACACTGGTGTTTCAGTAACAGGCAATGTAACTGCAAGTAACTTCATTGGCAACATTTCAATCACAGGCAATGTCACAGGCACAAGCCCAAATGTGAGTCTGGTAGCAGGTAGTTACACTTATACTTTCGACAATACCGGTATATTGACATTACCGGCACCATCTACTGGAAACGAAGGCGGCGAGATTGCGTTCACTCAAGCAGCCAACAGTACATTGGGAGGTAACACTGTTGTTATTGACCAGTATGTTGATAGAATTAGATTCTTTGAATCAGGTGGAAACGTTCGTGGTGCATACATTGATTTGACTCAGGCTGCCGACGGGGTAGGTACACTACTTAATAACAGAGCAAGTGGCATAGTCAACGCAGGTGTTGATGTTACATTAGGTAATCTAAAAGCCCGGATACCAACATCAGGTAATCGTAGTTTACAAGTATCAACGGTGTCGGGATCATATAGTGTTTACGGTTCTGCTCAATATACTGCTGGTGGCACAATTGGTGGCACCAATATTGTCAGTGGATTTGCCGTAAGTGTAACAACGACGCCTGCTTACTTAGCCTCAGGTAACAACTTTGGTACTGCCGGGGATGCCGGACAATGGATTATTATGGACACCAGTGCAGGCCTTGCCTGGCGTATCTCGTTCATCATCGGGGCTAGTTTCAACAACAATATGATTAGCATTGAAAGATTAGTATGATAATACAAGGTGTGACATTGAATGGTGTTCGTGTGGTTGATGCTAGTATTATCACAGAAAATCTTGCTATATGGATAGATGCTAATAATGCTTCTAGTTATTCAGGTACCGGCACGAGTATTACAGATTTGAGCAGTAATGGTCGCACACAAAATCTACAAGCTGCTAGTCAATACACTATGTTGAACGGCGTGAAATGTTTTGACTGTTCAACTAATACAAATTATATCACAGCCGCTAGTATTGCACCAGTATTACCAACAACTGGTTTCACATATATTGCCTGGGCGAGGATGATATCAAGTAGTGCTACTTGGCGCACATTGTTTAGATCAAGTCCTAGCGATCATGCATTATTGATTGAGATAGGTACTAATCGTTTAGGTATGTATGATAATCAAACAAGTGCTTTTTATCCCAGTGGATATAATGATGTATCAAGTTTAGCAGATGTTTGGGTACAATGGGCGGTAACTGGTGATAGTAGCGGGCAGACATATTACATCAATGGACAGCAAGTAGGCACTACAGTTCAAACCGCCGCAGGAAATAGCCACTGGTATATTGGATTAGGTGGCCAACCGTTTGGCTATGTTGCTAACATGGAGTTATATGTAGCAAAACTCACGCAAGAGCAAATACTGCAAAACTACTATAATCAGTTACCTAAATTTGCTACGCCAAGTATTGTAACATCTAATCTTGTGTTGTGGTATGATCCTAGTAACTCGGTCAGTTATCCTGGTAGTGGGTCAACAATAACAAATCTTGCTAGTACATCATTAAATGGTACTATGAGCAACATCACATATACTAATCCCTACTTTAGTTACAATGGAAGTAGCAGTCAGATCAATATAGCTGATAACGCATTGCTAGAGCCAGGCAGTGGCGACTGGACTATGGAAGCCTGGGTATATTTGAGCAGTAGTAGTGGCAGTAAAGTTGTGCTAGGTAAGTTTGATCCGGGCGGTTTATCAGCAGATGTGTCATATAGTATTCGCATACAAGGAGCCGGCATTTATGCTCAAATAGGTAACGGTAGTACTGTCGTGGATACACCTCTTTATACATTACCATTGAATACTTGGACGCATGTAACTTATGTCTGGAAAAATGTAGCCACTAACTCATTAGAAGCCTACATCAACGGAGTCAGCGCGGGCAGTGTGTCACACAGTTTCTCAAGCATATTGAATACATCAGCAAACTTGTATATAGGATCATATAACGGGGGTGAATACAGTCAGTATATGATTGGTCGTATAGGTATCACTAGATTGTATAGTGCTGCACTGACATCGGCACAGGTGCTCCAAAACTACAATGCTAGCAAATCAACCTACGGGCTGTAAACTAAATATCTACATGAAAAAACTACTCACTTTATTATTTGCATTGGCAACATTGTCTGTCAATGCCTGGGAACAACGTGCTCCTTTGCCTGTTCAAAGCTGTCAAGTACACAGTCCTTACGGATTTGCACAAACACAAAGACCAACACAGCCCATTTGTCGTGAAGCATACTTGGTAGCATACGATGCTCCTGTGCGTATTCCTGCTTATGTAGCATATACACTGCTACCGCAAAATGCACTGGGTTGCTTTCCCCGCACCAACGCTTTTGTAGCCGATCAAAGTTTAAAAGGCACAGGTGCCACTCCTGCTGACTATGCAGGAACAGGCTACGACAAAGGACATGCTGCACCAGATGGCGACTTGTCATGGAGTGAAATTGTGGAATACGAATCATTCTTGATGACCAACATGTATCCTCAGCATGGAAGTTTAAATCGTGGCATTTGGAAACTGCTGGAGACATCAGTGCGCGGTTGGGCAGTACAGCGCAATCAGCCCTACACAATCTATGTAGGTGCGTTCTACGGACCCAAAGACGAATTCATTGCCAATGGTCGAGTCATTGTTCCCAATGGTTATTACAAGATTGTGATCAACAATACCACAAAAGAAGTAGCAGGATGGCGCTTCCCGCACACCAAACCATATGTTAATTTGGGCAACGATCTAACCAAATTCCGTGTGCCAGTTGCACAGATTCAAGAGTATGCAGGTGTGAAGTATGCGTTCCCTGTAGGATTCAAAGAACTTGCACCAGGCTCAGAATGGTCAGTGGATTACGGCGCACTGACCAACGCCAAGCGTGCCAAGTGCGGCCGAGCAGAATAAACATAAATTGGGCAATTTGATTGTAAATAACAGTCAAATGATTAATCCACCTAAACAGCAAGAAAATACATTAGTCAAAGCTCCTCACAGAAAAGAGATCTACACCGATCAAGAGTTGCAGGAGTTTGCACGTTGCGCAGATCCTGTCAACGGGCCCATGTATTTCTTGGACAATTATTTCTATATACAACATCCCACTAGGGGAAAGATGTTGTATCATCCTTTTGATTATCAAAAGCGATTGATCAATACATATCATAACTATCGCTACAGTATTAGCCTCATGCCCCGGCAAACAGGTAAGTCAACATCGGCAGCAGGATACTTGTTGTGGTATGCTATGTTTGTGCCCGATTCCACAATCTTGATTGCAGCACACAAGTACACGGGTGCCCAGGAGATTATGCAACGTATAAGATATGCATATGAGCTTTGTCCTAATCACATTAGAGCCGGCGCTACCAGTTACAACAAAGGTTCAATAGACTTTGAAAACGGCAGCCGCATTGTTAGCCAAACAACAACCGAAACAACAGGCCGGGGTATGAGTATCTCGCTGATGTACGCTGACGAATTTGCGTTCGTTAGACCCACAATTGCCAAAGAGTTTTGGACGTCGATTTCGCCTACCTTGGCCACTGGTGGTAAAGCAATTATTACATCAACTCCAAACTCAGACGAGGATCAGTTTGCTTACCTGTGGAAAGGTGCCAACAAAGTTGAAGATGAATTTGGTAACACACGTCCAGACGGCATAGGTATAAATGGATTCAAGGCCTATCGTAGTTATTGGCAAGAACACCCGGACCGCGGTGAAGAGTGGGGCAAAGAACAGTTGGCACAGTTAGGCGAAGACCGTTTCCGTCGAGAAATTGGTTGCGAGTTTGTTATCAATGACGAAACACTGATTGCTCCTACCAAACTCATTGATCTCGAAGGTATCGAACCCACACGCAAGTCGGGGCAAGTTCGCTGGTACAAAGAACCACAAAAAGGAAAGATATACGTGGTTGGACTGGATCCAAGTTTGGGCACCGGCGGTGATCCTGCTGCTATACAAGTGTTTGAAGCGGATACCACAGAGCAAGTGGCAGAGTGGCGACATAACAAAACAGACATTCCCACGCAAGTTCGTATACTGGCCACAATAATCAAAGAAATTGATGACATCATCAAAGACCCCAACAGCATTTATTACAGTGTAGAAAACAATACCATTGGTGAGGCTGCGCTGATTTCAATAGCAGAATACGGAGAAGACAACATTCCTGGCTACTTCCTCAGTGACAACTCTGTAACTGGCAGTATGCGCAAATTCCGCAAGGGATTTAACACCACAAACAAAGCCAAGCTCACTGCCTGCAACAAGTTTAAAGTTCTAGTAGAGTCCGGGCGCATGAAACTCAAGAGCAAAAGTCTAATTTCTGAACTCAAAACTTTTGTAGCCAACGGTGCCAGCTATGCTGCCAAACCAGGTGAAACTGATGATCTTGTGATGAGCACATTGCTAACAGTGCGTATGTTTATGCTGCTGCAATCCTATCACACAGAGTTAGACACACACTTGAAAGATCACACCGACAACTTTGTAGAACCCATGCCATTTATCTCAATGCTTCGATAACACAATAACGGTAAATAATACACTATGGCAACCGAAACAATATCCCAAGATCTAGCAGATTTGCTAACTACCAAAAACTTTGATCCAAAATACACTGATGAAAAGGGCCGTGACGCCGCACCCAATGATGCAGTGGTTTTTAGTTTTGATTGGGTAGCACAAAGCGGAAAAAACTACGGCACAGCAGTGGCTGTAATTGGCGACAACAATGATTTTCAGTTGTTTTTTGGGGATAACTTGGGTCGTAGCATGGAAAGTCCCGAGGACAAAAACGAGTGGTTTGCCTTTTTAGAACAACTCAGCAACTTTGCCACACAGCACAGATATACCTGGAGTCCAAAAGACATCAATCAACTCAAGCACACTATGTCGGGCATGGCTGCCATCAAAGAAGGCCTGTTTGAAGGTTACTATGGCACACGCAAGGTCAGCTACATGGGTGAGCAAACCAGTGCTCGACTGGTAATCAAACACAATCGCATGCTGGGCGAAAACGACAAGCGTTATCGTTATGTGGAAAGCTTGTACATTGAAACTGCCGACGGTGAGCGTTTCAAGCTACCGTTTACCAAATTGGCCGGCGGCCGTGCCATGTTAGAGCATGTTCGCCAAGGTGGCAAGCCCTATGACATTCGCGGCAGCCATATTTGCGAAATGGTCACCGAAATGAATTTGCTGTCTCGATTTAATCGTGCTAGTCAAAGTCGAGTTTTTGAAGGCTCTACTGCTGCGTTAGTGGAGTCTGCACAGAGTTACTATCAAACTTTACAAGAGAGCTTGAAGCACCTGAGTACTAGCCGCGGATACAGTGTGTACTTTGAGTCATGGAGTCCGGCCGACATTGGCTCCGAAGATGCACTAGTAGAAGATATCAAAACTCTGTTTGTAGAACAAACACTAGATGCCAGAATTGAATCTGCACTTCCGTTGCTGGCCAAAATACAACAAGGAACAGCAATGAAAGAAGTACAAGTATTTGAGAACTGGATCAACAACATCGCCGAAGGTACATGGGCACTGCCAGACACACCAGAACAAGAAGCCAAGCTACAAGAACTCATGGGTTCAGAACTGATTGCTGGACCGGATGGCACCAATGCCACAGAACAACTGTATGATATTGTAGGCGACGATCAATTGTTCGACTTGATTCAAGCCGCTGCTGCTGCCGATCCCAATTCCAACATTTGGGACAATCCCGAAATTGTTGCCCGTATGGGAGAACTAGGTGTTGATACATCTGCAATCACACAGCAAGGTGCAGAGCAACCACCAGAACCAGAAGTGCAACCAGTAGCTGAAAGCCGCATGGCCGACATAGATATTATTGTACAAGACATCATCAATGGTGATGCAGATCCTTACAATCTACTGACCAGTCCTACTACGCCCGAAGAACAATATGTATCTAAAATGCTACAGAAAGAGTACGAGGATGTGGCCATTGACTATCATTTGCATCCTGATGATGACTTCGAAGAAATATTGGATCGAGTTGTTGAGCGCTTTGCTGAAAACTACAGACATCAAATGGACGAAGCCGATAGTCCTTACTTTACCGAAACCACAGTGGCCGGGGGTGTGGCTCCTGTGCAAGGAGAGCTAGAAGAAGCACAGTGGGGACAAGCCAAACAAGACCCAATGAACTACAATGCAGCTATCACAGGTAGCTACTACGAAGAAGCAGAACCTCTGGCAAGATTAAAAACTTTAGCTTTGTCCAAACGATCATAAATAACATTGACACAGACAACAAAAGCGCATATACTAAGTCTTGTGTATGCGCTTCGTTGTTTTGTATCACAGGCAACTAAGATCTAAATTTTTAGATAGGCAACATAACATAGGCAACTTTTGAAAGGAAATATACTATGGCATCATTAGCAGAAATCAGAGCACGTCTCCAGGCAGCAGAAAACAAACAAGGTGGGCAATCCACCGGTGGGGACAATTCAATTTACCCACATTGGAACATGGAAGAAGGCCAATCGGCTACATTACGCTTCCTCCCAGACGGTAACTCTAAAAACACTTTCTTTTGGATTGAACGAGCAATGATTCGTTTGCCTTTCGCTGGCGTCAAAGGCGAAATGGACTCCAAGCAAGTTATGGTTCAAGTACCTTGTGTTGAGATGTGGGGCGACACCTGCCCAATCTTGGCAGAAGTGCGTACTTGGTTCAAGGACAAATCACTCGAAGACATGGGTCGCAAATACTGGAAAAAGCGTAGCTACATTTTCCAAGGCTTTGTACGTGAG
>JACCDW011932054.1_pt1 | contig 20787 bp, 22 predicted proteins | sample 7449781 | NCBI WGS metagenome assembly JACCDW01 (sample SAMN15323449, study PRJNA562643) | freshwater metagenome | isolation source: river surface water | place: USA:Blue River Watershed | collected 2017-08-18
CTCATACGGACCAGAACCGATCGGGTTGGTATTGAGCGAGCTGAACGGGAACTCTTCGGCCGTGATGTCCTTCCACTTGTGCTCAGGCAGGATTCCGAGAGTCGTGTTGTATATGAATGGGGAATACGGAGAGCTGAGTGTGAACTCGATCTCATGCTCGTTGATAACCTCTGCGCGCACTCCGTCCCAGTTGGGGCGCTTTGGGGACTTGATCGCAGGGTCCTGTGTTTTAAGTATGGTAAAGATAACGTCGCTTGTTGTAACCCGTGTTCCGTCATGGAAGACCGCGTTCTCGCGTAGCTTGAAGTAGTACGTCAGACCATCATCCGAGATGGTGAACGATTCTGCGAGGTCGGGAACGAGCTCGCCGGCCGCATTGAGTCGCAGTAGTCCGGAATACATCAGGGTCGACAGATCGCGATCCGTATCACTGGTCGCGAGTACCGGGTTCACGAACCGCGGAGTGCCGAGCATCCCTTCCTCTAGCTTTCCTCCATCTGCAGGGACCTCCACAAGGAATTGCCCGTTTAACTTGAGTACGATGGAGAATGACGCGTATGCGAGCAGGGCAGCAAACACGAAAGCGAGTACGCGCTCAAAGAGAGAGAACTCATAAAAAATCTCCGTAAGCTTTGCTACGAAATTCTTATATTTGGACCCACTTTGGTTGTTGTCCGAAAAAGCCACGTTGTTGTTTGGTAGTTTAGAAACGCAGTTCTTATGAACGTGCGAAGATCACGAAAGAGACGATTGCAAAAAGGGTGGCGATAACAAGAGTGGCATAGAAGATAAGCTTCTCGAGTCCACGTCGTGTCTGGAACGCACCCTGTGCGTCGTCACCACCGAACGCGCCGCTAAGGCCGCTGGTCTTGGACTGCATCAATACGCCCGCGATGAGCAGTACCGACAAAACTATTTGAATGATTGACAATGATGTATGCATATCTGTGATTGAGAGACTATATCATATAGATGTCTGTATGAAAAGAAGGCATTGTGGTCATGTAAAAAGCGAAAACCCCTCTGCCAGGGGTTTTCTTCCTTCGCGTTTCTCCTGCTGTTCCAGGTCTCTAGATGATCTGGAATGAGTCAGGGTCCAAGGTTGCCGGTAATCCTAATCCGCGTGTGCCTATTTGGCTGTGCCCGGGGGCGTGGGATTGATGTTGTATAACCAAGGACTTGCTACAAGAAGCTTTTATGCTGGCAGAGGGGTTAAGTACGTGGTCACTCTCGGTGGTCGTGGCTCACGTACTGCAGGGTATGTGCGACGGCCCAAGGCCGTCCGTCATATTCGAAACTGGGCGGGGATGTTCATGGCTTTTTCTAAGATAACACATATAAATTATATGTCAATAGTTTTGAAATTGACTTCCACCCCCAAACTCATACAATACCAGCATTACCAGTTAAAGGATTTGAACATATGTCAAAGACAAAAATGACTGTTAAAAGATTTGTAGTTCCGATTGGGGACAAGGTCTTACTCAAGGAAATCAAGGGGGAGGCCAAGTCACAGACGGGCATTATTTTGCCTGACTCGATGGACTCGGACAAGGATCTCAAGGAAGCGCTGGTCGTCGCTGTTGGTGACGGACGATACGTTGACGACGAGCTCGTGGAACTTTTCGTGCAGAAGGGGGACGTCGTGCTCTTCTCATGGGGAGACAAGATCAAGTTCGAGGGAGAGGAGTACTTTTTGGTTCGAGAGTCAGAAATCTCAGCAAAGATCGAAAGCAAGTAATTATCCGCTAACTCTATATATAAGGTATGGCAAAGAAAGTACTATTTGACGCAGACGTAAAAAAGGCGCTGATCGCTGGAGTGAACATGGTCGGTGATGCTGTGCGCGTTACGGTCGGTCCGCGGGGGCGCAACGTAATCCTAGACAAGGGGTTTGGCTCGCCGACGATTACTAACGACGGCGTGTCAATCGCAAAGGAAATCTCACTCGAGAATCGCTTTGAGAACATGGGCGCGGAAATTATGAAGGAAGTCGCAACCAAGACGAACGACGCCGCAGGAGACGGAACGACCACATCTGTTATCCTGGCGCAGGCCCTGATCAACGAAGGGTTCGAGCATACCGCTGCTGGCGCAAACAGCATGGGTATCCGCGCTGGAATTGAAAAGGCGGGCAAGGACGCGGTCGAGGCTATCAAGAAGTCCGCAACGACCATCAAGAACAAAAAGCAGATCGTGCATGTCGCGACCATTTCGGCCGAGTCATCAGAGCTTGGAGAAATTATTGCGAACACGATCGAGAAGGTCGGCAAGGATGGCGTGGTGACCGTCGAGGAGTCGCAGAGCTTTGGTATCCAGAGCGAGGTAGCGCAGGGACTGGAGTTCAAGCAGGGGTATGTCTCTCACTATATGGTGACAGACTCGGAGCGAATGGAGGCTGAGTTTCGTGATCCGCTCATTCTAGTAACGGACAAAAAGATTTCCGCTCTCAAGGAAGTCCTGCCTATCATCGAGGCGGTCGTCCAGTCGGGCAAGAAGGAGCTCGTGATCATCGCGGACGAGATCGACGGAGAGGCACTGACAACGTTCGTGGTGAACAAACTGCGGGGCGTATTCAGTATTCTTGGAATAAAGGCACCCGGGTTCGGTGATCGCAAGAAGGAGGAGCTGCGTGACATTGCAATTACCGTTGGCGCAACAGTTATATCAGATGATTTTGGTATTGCGCTCGACAAGGCGACGCTATCGATGCTCGGCAAGGCGCAGCGTGTCGTTTCCAAAAAGGACTCGACCGTAATCGTCGGAGGAAAGGGAAAGAAGTCAGAACTCGAGGAGCGAATTTCACAAATTAAGTCACAGATAAAGAATATCGATTCCAAGTACGAGAAGGAAAAGCTCGAGGAGCGCGTGGCCAAGCTGTCGGGCGGAGTTGCCGTGATCAAGGTGGGCGCCGCTACAGAGACCGAGATGAAGTATCTCAAGCTCAAGATCGAGGATGCGGTGAATGCGACCAAGTCTGCTGTCGATGAGGGGATCGTTGCCGGAGGAGGAAGTACGCTCGCCAAGACCGCGGGCATGCTGCAGGAGAAGCTTGCAAAGGGCGGCAAGAAGATGAGCGACGAGGATCGAATCGGATATGAGATCGTCATCAAGGCGCTCAAGGCTCCTCTCAGGCAGATTGCAGTCAACGTCGGTAAGGCAGATGCCGATAGCGTTGTAGATACCGTAATGAGCGGCGGAGCCAAGTCTGGGTACGATGCGCTTAACGATGTCTTCGTGGATGACATGGTCGCCGCAGGCATCATTGATCCTGTGAAGGTAACGCGTCACGCCGTGCAGAACGCGGTCAGTGCAGCGGCGATTCTCCTGACGACAGAAGTTGCAGTCGCAGATATCCGGGAGAGAAAGGAGGATATTGGTGCGGATCGCGCAGGATATTAATTTAATAAAAAAGAAAATGCCCGACTCGTGAGAGCGGGGCATTTTTGAATGGGTGGCCGTTGTTCAGCGTCCCAGGGTGAGGATGCCTGCACCCCACGCATTGCGCGCCTGCGTTTCTGAGATGCCGGCAATGTGGTTGACCAGCCGTTCCTCTTCTTCGGCATTTTCGCAGCAGGTTCCCAGGTCCATTGGGACGATTCCGAGGCTGAGAAACAGATAATCGAGCATTTGTGGCTTCATGGCGGTATTACTTTCCAAGTACAGTGTTTCACTTTTGCAGGAAAATGCAAGAGAAATTGCCGGCTCGGTCGAGACGGCAATTTGAAATTTAGATTAGGGCAACCCTGAGATCCTCCTGAAATCCTTCAGGATTTCTTCGTGCTCGATTTTTCTTGAGGTGTCGCCTGTAACCATCATGAATTGTTGAACGACTCCCTCCTCGGGACTGAAGCCGTAGCTAGTGCTGCCAAGCGCAGCATGGACCCGTCTCTCGAGGTATGTCTCGATCTCTTTCTTTCTGGCCTGCGCCTTTTCGGATGCGCTGCGCAGGAAGGCAAATCTCGAGTTCTTGAACAGGTGGTAGATGCCGAGCTCGGTGTCGAGCCGGTCGATCTGGCGGTAGTCCTCGGCCGTCCGCACGGTCGGATCAATTGGTATCGTGGTGTTAGGTTTCATGGTTTGTTGGAGTGCTTCATTTTTCATATTACACCTGCCACTTCCAAAAGCAAGATGGTTATGGAGTAAGAAAAACCGCCAGCTCTTTCGAGTGGCGGTTTGGAAAGTGAGCCATGTGGGTTAGCAGCAGTTGTCGAATGATTGGTCGAAGTCGTCGCTGTGATTGAATCGGAATGAGTCGATGATCTCTCTGACCCGTCTGATCTGCAGGGTAATTTCGTACGAAAGAGTACGGGTCCTGCCGGGCCGTCTGGCTTTTCGGGATGTAGGACGACGTGACTTGCGTGTGATTCTCAGACTATCCATGTATTCCTCCTTAGTTGGTGAGATTTGAGCAACCTCGTAAATTCTGTCACTTTCAAATCAAAAGCGCAATATGCACACATGAAGAAACCGCCGGCCCATGGGCCGGCGGTTTCTTCACTACTTCGTAAGCTTTTCCAACAGCTTTATATCGTCTTCAATCTGTTTGAGCCCCTCCATCCAGAAATTCGGATCCGAGGTGTCGATACCGATATCACGGAAGATCTGCTCGGGGGACTTGGAACTTCCTGCTACCAGAAAGTCCTCAATCTGCTTGAGGAACGTCTTGTCCTGCTTGTACTTTCTGTAGAGGGCCATGCTGATCAGCTCACCGTACGCATATGAGTACACGTAGAAGTTGTACCTCAGGTGTGGCCACTGCACGAAGGTGTATCCGTCATCCTCTTTCATCTTGAACGCAGGTCCTAGATAACTGCTCATGTGCTTGTTGTGCAGCTTTGCAATTTCCTCCTTTGATATCGCGCCCTTCTCTCGAACGGTCCTGTGCAGCTCGAGTTCCCAGTTAAATGCGGCGATCTGCCGGAACACCGTCGATATGCTTCCGATGATCTTGTCGTGCAGGGCGATGACCTTTTCCTTCTCGGTCATATCCTGGAGCAGTTCCTCGAAGACGAAGTTCTCAAACAGAGTGCTCACCACTTCCGCAACAGAAATAGTGAAGTCCTGGTATATAGGTCTCTGCGCCTTGCTTGCCTCAAAGTGAAAGGCGTGACCCATCTCGTGCCCGAGCGTCATGACGCTGTTGATGTTGTCTGTGTGATTGAGAAATACCATCGTAGGATTTCCGACCGACCCGGAGCAGAACGCTCCTCCGCGCTTTCCCTTTTTTGGAAACGCGTCGATCTGGCCGTTTTTCAAAAAGCGCTGGAACATGTCAGCGTACTTGGGATCAAGTTTCTGGAAGGCCCTATGTGTGATCTGGGTTGCCTGGTCGAATGGGATCTTCTTGCTTGTCTTTCCGATCGAGGCGCTCTTGTCCACGCATTCCAGGTAGGGGAGTTTCATTATCTTTGCCTTGAGCTTGTAGAACTTGTGGCTGATCTTGAAGCTCTTTGTCACGGTATCAATCAGACCGAGTACCGTCTTCGTATCGTTCTGGTATCTCAGTATCGTTCCGCTGTATGGTTCTGCATGTCCACGCAGTTCGTCGTCGATCTTCTTGTCGGTATAGACCGCGTTCAATTCGCTTTCGGCAAAGTGCGAAATTCCCTTCAGAACCTGCATGACGTCGTCGTAAAGTTTCCTTCTTTTGTTAGTTGGCAATTCTGAGAGCATTCCCATCGCCTCAGGTATCGGAATGTTCCTTCCTCCATACGTTACCGTTTGCTTGGCAAGCAGCTTCTGTTGTCCGTCTACCCACATCTGTTGGGCAGGAAGTGACTTGAGGTTCAGAATCTTTTCCTCAGCTTCCGTGAGAGTGTGCTTTCCTGCTTTGAACTGCGTGTTCAGGTAATAATGGAAGTCCTTAAGTACGTCACTCTTCAAAAACTTTTTCTGAGTCGCCTCATCAATCTTTGAAAGTTCCAGGTTAAAGAAAATAATCTTGTTTGCTGATTGGGTCAGTCTTTGAGTCAGCTTGTTGTCCAGTGACTCGACGACCGGATTGGAGGAATCCAGGGACTTACAATAATGGAGGTAGAGTACCGGTCGCCAGTCGGCAGCGGCTCCGACAAGCACATCCCAGTCATGCAGTGCCTTGAGCAGTTCCTTCTCGTCAGTAAGGTATTTTTTGTTATTTTTATACTTCTTCTCGAAATCAGCGTACAGCTTTTCGATTGCCTCGACGTCCTTCTCGATCTTCGGATCCTTCGGCGATGAATAAAATTGTTTTAAATTCCATGTAGTCATCTGATATTTTTAACACCTTTCCGTTTCTTTTGCATCCTTTTTGGACAGGATTAAGGTTGCAGTGCGAACGTTAGACACTCTGGGTGGAGCCTTGCATTTCCATGCCAAAGGTGCAATATGATGGCTATGGAAAGATATAAAGAATATATGAGCCGAATGACCAGAAAGGGCTGGATTATTATCAGTACGGTAGCATTATTAATTGTGCTTTTGATTGCAGGAGCAATCTATTACTCAAATAACCCGGACGCATGGCCCGTGTCCGTATTTACGCGTGGCGACGACCGGCAGGAGGTCAAGAAGAGTGCCAAGGAGGAATATTTCCCAATTGCAGGAAAGAAGGACAATAGGCAGGGTGACTTCGCGGATGTGGCAGCAAAAACTATTTTTTCAGATACGGCAAAGACACCTGAGGCTGCAAAAGCGCCAAACGAATATTCGTATGACCCAACGAGACAGTCCGGATACGCAAGCAAGTCAGAGGAGGTGAGAATCGGTCTTATCGTTGCCGAGAACGAGTATGACGTGAAGAACGTGATCTCAGGAAAGTGCGGAGACGTATACATGGTGACCTACTTTGTTCCGGGGCCTGACGTGCTTTCAAACAGTGCCAAGGCGCTCTTTGGGGACAAGGTGTTTGCGGACTTCCTCCCGGGAAACATCATCCCTTCATACCACCCGAACCTCGCGTTCAAGTCAGCGATGATTGAGAACGGAGTTGCCAAGATCAACCTGTCTGGAAGCTTTAGCGGATCTCGAGACGGACAGTGTGACGCAGAGCTTGCGCTGGCACAGCTTGCAGAGACTGCCAAGTCATTTGCGACCGTGCGGGACGTGGTCATTTATCTGGGATCCAAGGAGGTATACAACTCAGCCAGATAAAGTGCTATAATTTGATTCGTATTAACCAATTAACACAATCACAATGTCTGTAACTTTAATTGTTGGAATTATAATTGCCGTCCTGGCACTTGGTGTCGTGCTGCTCTACAACCGTTTTATCAATCTTCGAACCCGAGTAGCCGAGGCGTCTTCTGATATCGAGGTGCAGTTCAAGAGACGATATGATCTTATTCCGAATCTAGTCGATACGGTAAAGGGATATGCGAACTTTGAGCAGTCGACGCTGCAGAAGGTAACCGAGGCACGAACTCAGGCTATGGGTGCGCATGATCAGGGACTTCAGGCCGAGTCCGACGCGCAGAACATGCTTTCAAGCACGCTTAAGAGTCTGTTCGCCGTATCCGAGGCATACCCTGACCTCAAGGCCAACAACAGTTTCATGGAGTTGCAGCGAGAACTGACAGATACAGAGAACAAGATCCAGGCTGCTAGGCGGTTCTTTAACGCGAACGTTCGAGATTACACTGTTGCGACTCAGACGTTCCCGAGCAACATCGTTGCCAAGCTGTTCGGATTCAAGGCTGACGGATTCTTCGAGCTTGCAGAAGGCGAGGCCGCAGCTGCGAGCCAGCCAGTGAAGGTGAGTTTTTAGTTTATTTGCGTTCCTGCAGATTTCGCGCCCAAGGAAAGGTGTTGCGGAGCGCGAAGGCGCGAGCGCCAGCCGATTTTTCAGCAGAAAAATACGGCGTACCTTTCCGGGACAGCGAATCGGGAGGAACGAGAGGGGTAACCTAACACTTCTATGTCCACACTCTATTCAACACAATCATCAAACGTAGCAAAGACATGGCTTCTCATGTCGGCCTTCCTCATAATCATTCTCTTTCTCGGATGGTTTCTGAGTGTTTACAACAATAATCCTGCTATTCTATACATCGCGTTCGGATTCAGCATGGTCATGAACTTCGTCAGTTATTGGTATTCTGACAAGATCGTTTTGTCCATTGCAGGAGCAAAGGAGGCCAGCAAGGAGGAATTCTACGAGCTGTATACGCTTGTTGAGAACCTTTCGATTACTGCGGGGCTGCCGATACCCAAGGTGTATGTGATTCCAGACGAGGCACCCAACGCGTTTGCCACAGGACGAAACGAGAAGCACGCGACGCTGGCGTTCACGGTTGGTATCCTGCGCATTCTGAACAAGGCTGAGCTTGAGGGAGTGATTGCCCACGAGCTTGCGCACGTCAAGAACAAGGACATCCTGCTGCAGTCTGTGGTTGTTGTTCTGGTTGGGTTTGTGACGCTCTTGTCTGACATGTTTGTTCACTCGACGTTCTTCGGTGGAAACCGGGATAATGACAACAAGGCGGGGGCTTTAATGATGGTAATTGGAATTGCACTTCTTATACTTTCTCCAATCATTGCAATGCTTATCCAGCTTGCCATCTCACGAAAGCGAGAGTTCCTTGCTGATGCGACCGGCGCCCTGATGACACGCTATCCTGAGGGACTTGCGTCAGCATTGCAGAAGATTTCTGCCAACGCACGTCCGCTTACCAAGGCCAACCACGCAACGGCGCACCTTTTCATCTCGGATCCGTTTAAGGAGACTGACGACCAGGGGCACGAGAAAGTTGGATTCTTCCACAAGCTCTTCCTGACGCATCCTCCGGTTGAGGAGCGGGTGAGTGCGTTGATGGGGAAGAAGTAGTTGTCCACATATCTTTATATTTTAAATTAGGCTATTGATTAAAATGTACATATGAAAACAATTACTTATAAAAAATCCTTGAAATTCTCCTTTTTCATCCATTTTTTGCCCATTGTTGCCCTCCAGGTTTTTGGAGTGGCAGGCTTTGTGACGTTAGGGGATGAGTCTCTTTCTAATACATATGACACGTTTTGGGGAATGTTAGTTTGGGTTATCGAGGCACTTTTTTATCCGATTGGACTTATGGCTCTTGCTTTCGAGAAAGTTCTATTTTCTCTAGACTACACTCCGACAGTTATAACTGCAGACGGGGGAACATATTTACACCAACTTATAACTTACCCGTTGTCATATGTAATCTCAATTTTTCTTCTGGCTTCAATTATAAAAACTGTGTATAACTTTTGGTTTCTTAAGAAAGGAGATACTATATAAATCCTGAAACCAGGAGAGAGGTACTGAAATTTCAAGGGAAACGAGTGTGAAATCGTGTGCGTTGGTAAGGATTCCGAGACAGAGGAGGAAAAAGTCGTATACAAGGACCTTTCGAACGAGTCAAAGGTATGGATCCGACCGCTTGAGATGTTCATGGACATGAAGAAGAACAACGACGGAACCGAGGTTCAGAGATTTACAAAAATAGGGTAATATACCCAGACACGGAGGGTTCGCATAGCGGTCGAGTGCGCTACCTTGGAAAGGTAGTAGGGTGTTACAGCTCTCAGGGGTTCGAATCCCCTATCCTCCGCAACTGCCAACCGCAAAGCACCGCTTTGCGGTTGTTGCATGTTGCGAGGGGATGGGGGATGAGAAAGACGGAGGCCTAGGGCCCCAGTGTCCGAAGGACCTGGGATGGCCGAGTCGGGGCAGCAGGTTCTTATGAGCGGAGCGAACTAGAAACCTGTGCCGAATCCCCTATCCTCCGCATTTTTGTTACAATGTGTCTATGAAAAGATTCTTACTGCTCCTATTATCCTTCGTGATCGTTTTGGCAGGCGTGCTTGTGCTATTGAAATACCAGCTCCGAGGAGACCAAGTGATCATGCCACTCGCAGATGAGCAACTACCTACCATGTACGAGGTGTCGTATCGAAGTGAGGATGAAGAAGTCGCAACGGTGCAGTATGACAACGCTAGCGGGCGTGCGTACCTGTCGCATCATTCATCGGTCTTCGCATATGACTTTGAGGCGCTGGAACTCATCGCGACAACGTCAGGGTCCGGGGCAATGTACGAGAACGTTGAACTCGGCCCGCTGCTTCTTGAAAAATCTGGCGACATCATGCTCTATGAGAACGATGTTTTGATATTCGAGTCAGTCCCGCAGACGACAACACTAGGCGAGGAGGAGGCAATCAGATATCTTTCGGAACATGTATGGACCTGGCGCGAGACTGTCTCGTCGTCTGGCGAGGTCGTCACGCCAAATAAGGCCGATGCTTTTACTCTCATGTTCACGGCAGATCGAACAATGAAGGGGACTACAGATTGCAACGGATTCTCTGGAACGTATTCTGTATTCGGCTGGAAACTGACTTTCGGCTCACTGATGAGCACGCTCATGTTCTGCGAGGACTCTCAGGAGACAGAATACACCAACGCCGTCTCTGGTACGGAAAGCTTCTCATTCAACAAGGAAGGCAACCTTATCCTGACTCTTGGACAAGAACAGGGGAGTATGATATTCGTCGCTCAACAGGAGTAATTTATACAGTAGAAGACCCTTATTGCTGTTGTGCGAACCAGTCTTGAGCCCGGTCTTTATTATATGGAAAATTGTGCTCTATTTGACACATTGCCTAAATAGATGTATTCTATTTTTAGTCACCCGTTTTCAGTTTCACCCACCCAATCAACACGAAAGGAGTATCAGTGAAAAAGTACATTGTAATGTTTCTGTTTCTGCTCCTCATGGGGGCACAATGCTTCGGGACTTCACCTTCATATCCCGGACGCGAGGTATCGGTGGAGATTGTCTCGTGCGCAACGCACAACGGACACTCTGCATCGATCATGGACCCTGCCGAAACGGCGGCCTACGGATCAATTCTCTCGACTGCAACGGCTACGCTCGTGCAGAACGGAGGAACACCAACGGGAGTGGTATTCAACCATCACCCCTTCAGGTGGATTCCGGCCTGGACCGACCTTCGACAGACCAACCCGTCAACGGAAGCGGACCTCGAATATCTTTTCAGTAACCTGTACTGGGGACAGCCCCAGAACGAGTTCGAAAGGCCTTGGAGGACCCTGTTTGTCCACTTTGTGAAATCCGTACCTGATGCTTCCGCCCTTACCGGTGGAAAGTACGTCAGGGGATCGCACAAGGGGATTACTTGGGCATATCCCGCTAGCGCAGGTTGGCATGAGGTCTGCTTTGCGCTTGGAGGAAGTCCTGTCACCATTGGTGCGGACTTCACCGAGGCATTCAGGCTCTACTTCGCACAAAGGCACCTGGTGTCTGATGCGACGACCGGCGACCTGTCGGTCCCACAAGTGGAACAATTGCGCTCAAAGCTCCTGGCCGTTCAAGGTCTTGGTTGCTACGAGCCGATTATTTCCCACAAGATGGAATTCTCGAACAGGCTGTCCGCACACAAGCAGTTGGTATTCACGCTCACTGCAGCAGATCAACTTCCAGGACGGTGTCATCGGCTGGAATCAAGCACTGACCTCGTCAATTGGACAGAGATCTGGTTCGGTGTTCCTACGTCGGCCGTGACGGTGAATTTCCATTTTGCCAAAGGTGCCAACACCAAAATGTTCTATCGCTACTCCCTGTGCTGGGACAAGTAGCCGAGTTTCTCACGAATGCCCTGCGACCTGACGGTTGCGGGGCATTTTTCTTTTTATACAAAAAACCGCCAGGCAACATTTCCTAAATTGTCGGCATTTCCAAAATCTGCTACTATGAAACCACTACAACTATGGCAAAGATAGACACAACCCCGGAAAAGGTCGCCGAACTTCTCTCAAGAGGCGTAACCGAAATTATCGACCAGAAGGATCTGGAGAAGAAGCTCATGAGCGGCAAGCAGCTGCGCATCAAGCTCGGCATCGATCCGACGAGTCCCAACCTGCACCTGGGACGCTCCATTCCGCTTCTCAAGCTGCGCGACTTCCAGAACCTCGGACACAAGATCGTGTTCATCATCGGTGACTTCACGGGTGTAATTGGCGACACGTCCGACAAGGACAGTGAGCGGCCGATGCTTACTCCTGCCGAGATCAAGAAGAACCTCAAGTCATACATCGCGCAGGCATCTCGAATCATCGACATCAAGAAGGCTGAGGTGCATTACAACAGCAAGTGGCTCAAGAAGCTGAGTTACGCGGAGATAGGAACTCAGGCAAATGCATTCTCGCTGCATGATTTTATCTCTCGAGAGAACATCGCTAAGCGACTCAAGGAGGGAAGGCGAATTTCCTTGCGAGAACTTTTATATCCGCTCATGCAAGGATACGACTCTGTCGCGATCAAGTCTGACGTCGAGGTCGGAGGAACTGATCAGAAGTTCAATCTCCTTGCTGGACGGGATCTGCAGCGTGTGTACGGGCAGGAGGCGCAGAATATCATGACCAACCCGATCATCGAGGGGCTCGACGGACGCAAGATGAGCTCGAGTTATGGCAACACGGTCAATCTCTTTGACGAGCCCAAGGACATGTACGGCAAGATCATGTCACTCAAGGACGAGTTTGTGATTACATACTTCACGCTTGCGACGCGCGTTCCCTTGGCTGAGGTTAAGGCATACGAGACAGAGCTTGGTGGCGGCGTTAATCCTCGTGACATCAAGATGAAGCTCGCGTTTGAGATTACAAAAATGTACCACGGCGAGAGGGGCGCTACTCAGGGGCAGGACTATTGGGTCTCTACATTTTCCAAAAAGACTATTCCGGATGACATGCCGACGTTCAAGGCGGTTGCGCGAGACATCCTCTCTGTGCTCGTTGATAGCTCACTTGTCGCATCAAAGTCTGAGGGACGCAGAGCGATTGAACAGGGCGGTGTGAAGATAAACGGAGCAGCTGTAACTGATACTGATACAGAGGTTGTGGCCGGTTCTGTCGTGCAGAAGGGTAAGATGCACTTTATAAAAGTTGAATAAAACTTTTTTCAACATATAATAGAAAGATGTTTCGAGTACTATCACTTGTTCTTGCAGTTGTCCTTGTTGGCGTTCTATCTGTTCTTGGAGCGGGATATCTTTCTGATGTCACATACACCGACTCAGTATATGTGGATGTTGGATACAATCCTGATCTTGTTTGGGCAGAACTTGTGAATGTTGAAAATGCATACCTCAAAAAGGCGGACGTAACGTCAGTCGAGATCGTTGACCGGTATGGTAAGCTGATCGCATGGCAGGAGAACCTTCGTGACGGAGGGTATCGAATATACCGCATGAACCAACGTGAGGAAGGCAAGCGTCTCGTAATCGAGTTGACCGACAGTTCGTACGGACTGACGGGTATCTGGTCGTTCCAATTGCAGCGCTCGATTGTCGGTACTGAGCTCTTGATCAAGGAGGAGAGCAAGTTAACTGACATCAAGGTCCGAGGAATACGCTATTTCCTAGGCCGTAACCACGATTTGTTGGTTTGGATAAAATATATTAGAGTTGGTCTGACTGAACGACTGTTAACCACCCCATAATCATGAACGAAACACTTCTAAAATTATTTTCACTCGGGTCACTTGTTATGCTTGCGGGTTGCGTGGTGTTTCTTTTGCTTGAGCTTTTCAAAGTAAAGAACCCCTTCAAGACCGTGCTTATCAAGTTTCAGAATGAGACAATCTTCTTCTTTTCGCTGATTGTGACTGTTTTGAACCTTCTGCTTTCTTCCTACTTTCAATTTGTCCCGTGCGAACTGTGCTGGTACCAGCGCGTGTTTCTTTTTGTCATACCGTTCATATCCTTCGTTGCGACCGTAAGGAATGACACCAATGGTCGAGTGTACGTGTTTGTGCTGTCTGCGCTCGGACTAGTCGTGGCGCTGTATCACTCGCTTCTTCAGGCTGGTTTGTTCCAGAAGGTTGCCGCATTTTGTAATCCGAACTCGGCGATCGAATGCGCGGTACCGTACTTTACTTACTACGGATTCGTTACGATCCCGTTCATGTCGTGTGTCGTGTTCCTCTCGCTCATGATCGCTTCATATGTATACAAAAAATAACGAGTACAAGCGTATCGCAAGAAATTTCATCAAGATTATTTTTCTTATCGCCATATACCTTGTTTTTTACAAATATACGATCCCTGTGTACCACTCGGTGAAGGCCTATCTTGAGGAAAGACTCATGACTGAAAGCAAGGTTATCATTATTGGCGAAAGCGCAGTGACCGTCGAGGTTGCCGATACGGATAGTGAGCGACTGGCAGGACTTTCGGGCAGGGAAGTGCTGCATCCGGGCAATGGCATGTTTTTTGTGTTTGGAGAGGTGGGGCTGCACGGAATCTGGATGAAGAACATGAAGTTTCCAATTGATATCCTTTGGTTCGATCAGTACGGTGAGCTGACACACTTTGAAGAGCACGTGACCCCCGAGAGCTTTCCAGAAACTTTTTATCCAATCTCCCCAAGCCTCTATGTGCTAGAGGTGCCGGCAGGATTCGTAAGGGATAAGGCACTCAAGTTGGGTGATAAGATTGATTTTTACTAAACATATTGTATAATACAAGGGCTCGATGATCGCTGTATGTCTTTTCATGCAGAGGAAAGTCCGAACATGGGCACGGCAACGTGCAGCAGTGTAGTGGGTAATACCCATCGGCGGGCCGGCTCTGCCGGCCCGCCCGAGGTGCGAGCAGAGACGCCTGCGACCGAAAGGTCAGGGACTCCTTCGGGAGTAATCGCATGGAGACATGCGGGTGAAACGGCAAAATCCTTACATCCATGCAAGATCGTGCCGGTCCGGATTCGTTCGGTACCGGAGAATCGCTTGAGCCTTCGAGTAATCTGAGGCCTAGACAAATGATCATCCGTCGGCTTCGGCCAACGACAGAATTCGGCTTATGAGCACACAAATGAAGAACCCATGGGGAAATCCCGTGGGTTTTTCTATGGTATTTGGTATACTTGTTGAAAGTCATTATTATTTTTACACTGGTATGCCAACATCAAAAATCACAACAGCGGTTCAGTTTCTGTTTCTTATTGCATTCTTTCTCACTGTCAATCTGTTCCTGCCTCTCAACGTGATTGCGCTTGAGCCGCTCAAGACGTTTGTCATTCTGGGACTCGGCGTGCTGCTTGGCATGGGATTTCTGATCAACAAGATCAAGAAGAACTCATTTTTCGTAACGACCAACCTGCTATGGATGTCAGTGGCTGCAATTCTCCTTTCTTCGGTCCTTTCGACCATATTCTCAAACAATCCGGGAATATCGCTTTTTGGTCGTCAGATCAACCTTGCCTCGCTTATTAGTATCTTTCTCTTGTTTGCACTTTCATATGGCGTGATGTCATTGTTTAGCGACGCCAAGCAGAAGGGGAGATTCTTTCTTGTTACCTACACAACGATTATTTTCTGTGTTTTTGTTCATCTACTCAACATTTTCTTGCCGTTTTTCCCAAGCATGGGATTCTTCGTCAACAACACGATTAATACAATTGGAAAGTGGTTTGACCTGGGTCTTCTCGCGCTGTTTGGTGCCCTGTCGTCGATTCTTGTGCTTCAGTTCCTTAAGCACTCAAGGTTCTACACGATTCTTGGATGGGCCGGGTTCGGTCTCTCATTGGCGTTGATGTTGCTGGTAAACTCGCTTTTGATCTGGTTCCTGGCAGCCGGATTTGCACTGGTCTATATCGTGCTGAATGCCATCATCCAGCATGACACGCTTGTGCACAACAGAATGTCGTATCCGGCGCTGGCAATCATGGTCGTGTCCATTATCCTCATCCTTATTGGAGGAAAGATCGGCACGCTCTCGAACGATTTCTTCGGATTCCAGTTCGAGGAAGTACGGCCGACACTTTCAAGTACCGTCGAGGTAATTGGCGACACGTTCAAGTCAGATCCAATTGTGGGAGTCGGAGTAAACAGGTTCGAGGTGTCGTGGTTGCTGAACAAGCCGTTGAGTGTCAATGAGTCAAATTTCTGGGACATGGACTTCAAGCACGGTTATTCTAACCTGATTTCGATTCCAGTCACTCAGGGTATTCTCGGAATGCTAGCATGGCTTTTCTTCCTGTTCATGGTCTTCTATTACGCCTTCAAGCTTATGTTCGTACCGCTCGAGCAGAAGTCCGATCTTTTCATTCATCTGTATTCCACACTAGGGTGTCTTTTCTTCCTTGTGGCGATGCTCCTGTACGTTCCGTCGGTAGTCGTGATCGGACTGTTCTTCATCTTCTTCGGATTCTTCATGACTAACCTTAACGCTGTTGGACTTATTCGATTCCGCGAAGTTCACATTGACAAGAGTCCGCGAATTTCATTTGCGTATATCCTGTCGCTCGTCGTGCTCCTGATCGCATTCATTTACGCAGGCTATATTATTGCCAGTCAGTACACGTCACGTATCCTGTTTGATCGAGCGACTGCGGCGTACAACAGGACTAGTGACATCGATTCTCTTGAGGGAAGTATCCAGCGAGCGATGTTCATCTACAGCTCGGATACTTACATGAGGGCGCTCGCAGAAGCTGGTCTGGTGAAAATCGACAGAATTCTCCAAGACCAAACTGTCCCACAGGATCAGGCAATCGAGCGATTCACCAATACGCTCAGGTCGACGGTCGGATATGCGCAAACTGCAATCGCATACGACCCGCAGTCATATGCCAACAGGCTGATGCTCGCATCGATCTACAAGAGAATTGTGCCGCTGCAGGTTCCCGGAGCCAAGGATGAGGCGCTTAAGGTACTGACCGAGACTGAGGCACTTACGCCCAACAACCCAAGTCTCTATCTTGAGAAGGCCCGAGTATACTCGCTTGCCAAGGAATATGATCTTGCAATCGATGCGATTCGCAAGGCAGTTGAGTTGAAGCCGAACTATATCGATGCGGTGTTCCTTCTCTCACAGATCCAGGTAGAAAAGGGCGAGATCGATCAGGCCGTAAACAGTATTCAGGCTGCGCTTGGGGTTGCACCAAGAAACCCGAACCTCCACTTCCAGCTCGGTCTTCTCAAGTACAACCAGCAAAAGTACAGTGAGTCGGTGCGGTCATTTGAGAATGCGGTAATACTTTCTCCGTACTTTGGAAACGCCAAGTACTTCCTCGGACTGAGCTACTACCAGAACGGAAATACTCCGTTTGCAATAACGCAATTCGAGAACCTCGAGCAGATGTATCCTGATAACGGCGAGGTAAAGTTCGTGCTCGGTAACCTGAGGGCAGGCAAGGCTCCACTCGACGGGGCACAGCCTCCACTTGATGAGAATCCGGAGGATCGTGACGAGCTACCTGTGGACGAAGAGGATCCCGAAGTCGACGCGGATGCAGAGGTTTCGGAGGCGACAGAGTAATGGTACAGAATGGTTAAGAAAATTCGCAACCTATTGAACACTGAGATCCAGGGCTTGCACCAAGCTGCATATGTACTTGGTGCATTCTCAATTTTGTCACAGGTGTTCGCACTCGTGAGGGATCGCATGCTGGCTGCCACGTTCGGAGCGGGGACAGAACTCGATGTGTACTACTCGGCGTTTCGGCTGCCGGATATGCTCTTCGTGCTGCTGTCGACATTTGTTGCCGTATCGGTACTCGTGCCACTTATTTTGGAAAAGCAGGAGAACGCGAAGGAGATGAAGCGTTACTTCAACTCCATTTTTACGTTTGTCATGCTGATAGCCGTGACGTTTTTTGCGGTTGCGTGGATTTGCGCACCATATTTCCTGAAGGCAATCGTGCCAGACATCTATGCGATGCAGTCGGACAACTTGGTCATGATGACGCGGATACTTTTGCTCCAGCCGCTTCTGTTGTCACTTTCAAGTTTCTTCGGAAGCTTTGCGCAGGCTAACAGACGGTTTTTGGCATATGCGACTAGCCCCGTCGTATACAATCTTGGAATTATTCTCGGGGTGGTCTGGCTCTATCCGATGTTCGGATTAGTCGGGCTTGCATATGGCGTGGTGCTCGGCGCGCTCCTTCATGTCGGAATCCTTATCCCGGTCGTGCTGCGTGATTACGTGCCGCGATTCTCACGGATTAATTTGCGAGACATCGGATTCTTGGTCGGCAATTCCATTCCGCGAACGTTCGCCATGCTTTCCAACCAGATCCTGCTGATCTGTATGACGTTCTTTGCAGGAATGCTTGCGGCAGGATCAATTTCTATATTCAGTTTGTCATACAACCTGCAGTCAGTACCGATGGCGATTATCGGCGTGAGCTACTCGCTTGCCGCGTTTCCGAGCCTCGCTCTGTTGTTCCAGGAAAAGAAGATGCAAAAGTTCTACGAATTGTTGTCGGGGACAATCCGCCACGTGTTCTTTTGGTCATTGCCTGTCGTTGCGTGTTTTATCGTGCTGCGTGCGCAGATCGTCCGCGTGATTCTGGGGTCAGGTAACTTCGACTGGAACGAGACGATCCTCGTTGCGGCTGCGCTTGCTATCTTCACGCTGTCACTGGTGGCGCAGAGCTCTTCGCAGGTGCTGATCCGCGCGTTCTATGCCATGGGCAAGACGCGGTATCCTTTTTTCTGCGCGATTGCGTCAGTAGTCGCGACGCTCGGGTTCCTGTCGCTGCTCTTGATTCCTAATCTGCTGCCATTCGATATGGTCTTGTACCTGGAGGCACTGCTCAAAGTAGACATCGTCGCTTCGAGCATGATCCTGGTGTTGCCGATCGGCTTTACGATAGGACAGTGGGTGCAGTTCGGACTTCTGTTGCTAGGAATCGGTGGGTTGCGAACAATTTTTTCAAGGCAATTTTTCGTCAGCTTCTCGCAGAGCGCAGCCGGTGCCGCAATCATCGGTTTGGTCAGCTACATCTCGTTGGATTTTTTGAGTGGCGTGTTCGACCTCGATACCTTCGTCGGGATCGCATCCCAGGGAATCATCTCCGGAATGATTGGTCTCGCTGCCGGATTCTCGTTCCTTGTCGTCATCGGCAACAGAGAGGTCATGACCGTGCTTCATACCGGCCTGCACAAGATCAAGGGCAAGCCGATGCTGCAGCCGGAGGTGAAGGAGGAATTATGATTAGAGCTGAATTGTGTCCGGTGCACAGCGTGCTAAACTTATTAAGTTACATTATTTTAAAATTTTATTACTATTAAATTTATGAATTATCTCTATATTACATACTGGGTACTTGGATGGTTAGTGCTAGGATTTTCTGTCTACTTCATGATTAAGATCTTTTTTGGCATACCGAAATATATCAGGTCTGTACGTCTTGAGCGTTTGTCACGAAAGTACGCACTAACCTTTAAAAAATACGGAGACGAAAAAAGCGAGAGTAATTTTCTTAGTGGAGTAATCAATAACGTAGGTATAAACTTTAAAGATCGTACATTGGTTGGGGGAACCCTCAGTAATTATAGCTTTGGTGGAACCGGTCTCTATTCAGAACCTTCCATTGCTACACCTGGGAGCAAAAATGATCTGTCTTTTGTGCCAGGTACAGGGGCATTAACAATTCGCCTCTCAGAGGTGAATGGTGATACTTATAGGCGTTTGGGAGTTGCGGAACTGAAGATTATTTTTGAAGGCATCGTCAAAAGTGAGATTGATACAGAGGATAAGCTTAAGCTGTTTCTGGAAGAAAAAAACATGAAGAGTCATATTTTGAAAAATGTTCAGGCCGGCGGGTTTGCATCAATGTTAGCTTTTTTCGGAATGACTTTTGTAATTATGGAGATTTACAGTAATTCGAATTTGTTTGATTTTGATAATGGCCTGGGCTGGATGCTTTTTTTCAATGCGCTCATCTGTGTATGGGTGTACGTCTGGGTGTCAAAAAGGTTCGGAAAGAAGTTTACCTCTGACTCTGTGAATAGACCAATCAATGTCAATCCCCGGAACAGATTCTAGACGTAGGTCCAGGTTAGTATTTAGAAATGGTCGTCATCGGCAACAGGGAAGTCATGACCGTACTTCACACTGGCCTACACAAGATCAAGGGCAAGCCGATCTTGCAACCTGAGGTGAAGGAGGAGTTATAAACATGATAACGCTGCGTACTGATTGCTGTATGCTATGATTTCATCATGAATACACAAAAAGGTTTTTCGACATTATTAGGTATGCTGCTAGTCCTGTCGCTTGTTATTGCAGGAGCATATCTATATTTTTCTTTCGCGCACCAACCTCTTGTTGAGAATGCCCTGCCAAATCAAGATGAAATGAATGAGCTGGAAGATAAAGAAGATAACCAGAGCAATGTTGAAGTGAAATCAAAAATTACACCTTTGCTTAATAGTTCGTATATTGTAATGCAGATACCTGACGATGTTCCGAATGCGTATATCGGTTCAAATGAGTATGCAGAAATTCAAGTAAAGTTGGGCCAGGAGTACTGGGAATCACTGGGACATACTGGCACAGTTTCCGAGTCATTAACCGTCTCAATCGGAACCTCCACGGTTGGCGGACTAGGACGCGGTTGCTCGCTTGAAAATTACGGTTCAAAAGGCTCATCTCTTTCTTCAGAAGTTGTTGCAATCGATGGACAGAATTTTATAAAGACAACCGGAACTGATTCTGGCATGAATCAAACTAATACAGCTGAGCGTTATGTCCAAATGCTTAATGAGACTCAGTGTAGATTTATTGAGTTTAGCAAAAACCAAGGAAACGCAAGCGTGTATGATAATCCTGAGGCAGTGAGTGATAATAACGCTACCTTTTCAAAAATATTGACCGAAAAGAAATCAGAAATTTTTAGTAACATAAAAATCGGCAGGCCAGTCAATTAAGTTGTAACGGGTTGAAAAATAAGGAATTTCCAGTACTATGGGGTGACGTATGAATCTCGCCCACATCCGCAACTTCAGCATCATCGCCCATATTGATCACGGTAAA